>ENA-ORDP01000947-ORDP01000947.1-marine-sediment-metagenome-genome-assembly--contig:-NODE-947-length-17174-cov-3.810328_pt1 | contig 17174 bp, 14 predicted proteins | sample MGYA00248627_ERZ508539 | MGnify/ENA primary metagenome ERZ508539 (study PRJEB26208, sample SAMN05571518) | marine sediment metagenome | biome: deep sea; feature: Hydrothermal vent; material... | reverse complement strand
GATATTGCCGACAGGTTAAGACATGCGATTGGCATGGCAATATCACGGTATGGGAAAAACATGGACTCCCCCCGCTTTGTTGATAAAAGCCAGGTTTATACTGTAAAGATGTCATTCATCAACAAGTTGCTGGAAAACTGCAACCCTTATTTTATTTTGGTTACCCGGAATCCTTATGCCTCAATTTACCGTGCAGCAACAGGGAAGGCCGGGGATATGAAGCGGTATGCGGAATATATGAGCCTTGATGAAAGGATGAGAATCTGTATGGAGCACTGGCTGAATTCCGCAAGATGCGTGGAAGAAGACAGGAGAAAGGTTTCTGATTTTATGTCCATAAGTTTCGAGGAACTATTAAAATCTCCCCAAACTGTAGTTAAACGGATATGTGATTTCACCGGACTCGGGTACTCTGATGACATGATACCCCAGTCCCATCATAAACTGCCCTTTGGAATGAAATACAGGGAGCGGTGGTATCCCCTGCGGGTGGATGTCAATGAGCAGTATTTAAAGGCCATACCTGATGAGTATATTGATATGATTTATAAACATTGCGGGGAAAGTGCTGAACTGTATGGATATGGCAAACTGAAAAAAGATTAACGATTAAGGATATCTAAGGAGTAAAATGAAAGTTATTGCACAGAATTACAGTAACGGCAATCTTGAGATGCTGGAAGTCCCCATGATTACATCCAGGAGCGGCCTGTTGGTAGAGACAGCAGCCTCTCTTGTTTCAGTAGGCACGGAAAAGGCAATGATTGATGTGGCCAAAAAGAGTCTGCTCGGCAAGGCAATGGCAAGGCCGGACTGGGTTAAACAGGTAATAGACAAGGTTAAGACAGAGGGACTGATGGAGGCGTGGAGGCAGTCCAGGGCACGTCTTGATATGCCGGTGCCCCTTGGATATTCCTGTGCCGGGATAGTCAGGGAAGTGAATAATACAGAAGATGATTTCCGCGTTGGTGACAGGGTGGCATGCAGTGGAAGCGGTTACGCTTCTCATGCCGAGTGGAATGTGGTTCCTTCAAACCTTTGCGTGAAGATACCTGGTAATGTTTCTTTTGAGGATGCCTCATATGTTGCTCTCGGCGGAATAGCAATGGAGGCGGTCAGGCTTGCAGGGCCGGAGTTTGGACACAAGATAGGAGTTATAGGGCTTGGATTATTAGGCCAGTTGGCCGTACAGATTTTAAGGACTGCGGGATGTCATGTTATCGGGATTGATATATCAACGCAGAAATGCGAGCTTGCTTTAAAAAACGGAGCAGAGGCAGTGGCAGTAACCGGGAAGGACGATCCCGTTGCCGTTGCCGCTGATTTTTCAGGTCATTCCGGACTTGATGCTGTTATCATTCTTGCTTCCGTTGATTCTGATGAACCGCTGATTCACGCTGCCGAGATGTGCAGGGAGCGTGGCATGATTATTGCCGGAGGACTTATCAGCCTGAATATTCCAAGGCAGGTTTTTTTTGAAAAGGAGTTGCACTTTGCCGTTTCAAGGGCCTGGGGCCCGGGTATGTTTGACCCTGACTATGAAGAACGTGGGTTCAAGTATCCGATAGCATATGCCAGGTGGACGGGACAGAGAAATATGGACGAATTCCTGAGGATGCTTTCCCTTGGCCGTATAAGCCTGTCTGATATCACAACACACAGATTTTCATTCGAGAAGGCGCTCGATGCGTACAGGCTTATATTATCCGGAAAAGAGCCTGCAATTGGTGTGGTTCTTCATTATCCTGAACGTGATAAACGACCAGGGACTGCAGATGAGCAGGTAACAAAAATCCTGCAGGCTCATGGCGGTAAAAAGATTTCAAAAGTTTCTGCAGGCCTCATCGGGGCCGGATTATTTGCGCGGGGGACGCTCTTGCCTGCCATGAAGAAAGTCTCCGGTATAACCCTCACTGGTGTGGCATCCTCCAGGGGGTTGAGTGGTAAAAACCTGTCGGATTCCTATAAGTTCCGTTATGCCACAACTGATTACAGGGATATTCTGAAGGACGCTGATATCAATATTGTTTTTATACTTACCAGGCACAACTCTCACAGTAAGTTTATTTGTGAAGCGCTCAGGGCAGGGAAGGCTGTTTTTGTAGAAAAACCACTCTGTATTAACAGGGACCAACTTAAGGAAATAATTGACATATACTCATCACTCACCACTCATCACTCATCACTGCCTTTTCTCATGGTCGGGTTTAACAGGAGGTTTGCACCAACGACAAAGCAGTGCATTGAATTCATAGGGCAGGCCAAAAAATCGAGTGTGGTTCAGATAAGGTGTAATGCCGGTTATATTCCTGCTGAATCCTGGGTCCATAAGAAAGACGAGGGCGGTGGCAGGATTATTGGTGAGGTCTGCCATTTTGTGGACCTGGCCCAGGCTATTACCGGGGGGTTGCCGGAAAAGGTCTTTGCCTCCTGTACAGAGTCGCCGCAGGGGTTAAGGGACAATCTGACGATATCCATGAAGATGGACAACGGTGCTGCGGTTGCCATAACTTATGCATCCAATGGTGATAAATCCTTTCAGAGGGAAGAGGTTCAGGTTTTTGCGGGCGGGGCTGTATGTGTGATAAATAATTTCAGGTCAGTTAATTTTATCTCGTCAGGTAAGCAGAAGGTGAAAAAATCCCTTGAGGTTGACAGGGGGTATGTAGATGAGATCAGGGCTACATGGAATGCCGTTAAAGATGGCGCTCCTGCTCCCATAGGTTTTGGATCCATCGTTGCAACGACTCTTGCAACATTTGCGATCGAGGAGTCAATAACAACCGGGGAGGCGGTTGAGGTAAACTTGAACGAGTGGGGAATAGTATGAATTATGATTTGTAGCTCATTTTGTGGAGGATTTTAAAGTATCATGGAGATTTTGTTAATGAACGACATTAAAAGGACTTCTAATTGAGACGAAGGTATCTCTTGCCTCTGTGGGGGCTGAAGAAAGTCATAGTAAGACTTTTAATCTTTACTGTTTGAAGGAGAAAGAATTTGAAAGTTCTTTTGTTTGACCCGCCATATGAAAGATTGATGGGAATAAAAACCACCCCTATTTATCCTATAGGACTTGGTTATTTGTCCTCTGTTCTAAATAAAGCAGGACATGAGTCACATTATATTAATCTCGATTTTGACCTAACCCTGCCATATTCCAATCCATTTTCACGTGTTGCTAATATAAGAAATTATGAGCGTTACATAGCTGAAACCCGAGATGATTCCAATCACCCTGTATGGAATGAATTACGGAAATTCATTAAGAGTTCTTCTCCAAATGTCGTGGGAATTTCTTGTATATCAATTAAAATGCGTAGCGCTTTGAAGATGACAAGAATCATTAAAAAATGCGACAAAAACATAACTGTTATTCTTGGTGGTCATCATCCTCAATTATTTGCCCATGAGATTCTGAAAAGTTGTTCACACGTTGATATAATTGTAAAAGGTGAAGGTGAGTATACTTTGTTGGATGTAGTTGAAGCTTTAGAAAAAAATAACGACTCTTTGGATGAAAAATTTAGCAATATTCAAGGGATATACTTTAGGAATTTCAAAAACAGTATAGTTGAAACTGAAAGTAGAGTTCTGATATCCAACCTTGATGACCTTCCTTTTCCTGACTCAGCCAAATATCTCAGGAATTCGTCACTGGAATTAATCCCTCTAACAGCCCTTATGGCAAGCCGGGGGTGTCCCTATAAATGCAATTATTGTGCTACAAACAATATATGGCAGAGAAAGATGCGTATGAGATCCGTGGAAGAATTCATAAGTGAAATAGATCACAGGGTTAAAAACCAACATGACTATTATTATACTTTCTTCGATGATTGTTTCACATTGAATAAAAGATGGATTGTGGAGTTTTGCGACAAGCTGATTAAGGACAAGTTACATATAAACTGGTCTTGTATATCGAGTGTTAATTTAGTTGATGAGAATATTTTTAAAAAAATGGTGCAGGCAGGTTGCACCAAGATCAACTTAGCTGTTGAATCAGGTAGCGAGAGGATACTTAAAGAAGCAAACAAAAAAGTAGACTTGGATTATGTGCGTTATATCTTTAAATATGCACGGCGATATAATATTTCTACTGCTGCATATTTTATGTTAGGCTTTCCGACCGAAACTGTTGAAGATATAAGAAAAACACAAAATATAATAAAAGAACTTGAACCTAATTGGGCTTATGTTAATGTTCTGATTCCACTTCCCGGGACCGAATACTACAGATGGACAGTTGATAATAACCTGATAAATGCTGAATTAGCATGGTCAGGTGATATTTATAAACATTTACAAGTCAATTATACCGGAACCATTGAAGATGAACTGTTCAACGAGCTTATTGATGAGACATTTGAATTATCTTTCAAGATTAATAGAAAAATCTCTAATGTATGGAGACGGATTCCTGTACGGGAGTACATATATAATCCGGGTAAAATTATTTCAGATGTAGGGAAATTTACATCTTGGTTAAAAAGGAAATAGTATTAGTTGCGAATTTATTTGTCCAGAACTACAGCAATGGTTCAGGTCAGCTTAGTGGAAATTCCCGAGACGAATAAATATCGAGGAGTCAATAACAACCGGTGAAGCAGTTGAAGTAAAGACAGGGTTGTTTTGAGGACTGATTGATGGAAAATAATTCTCGCAAAGGCGCAAAGTTCGCTAAGAAAAATGAATGAAAATGAAATAGCTGAAATTATTGTCAACAACAGTTTTAAAATCCACAAAAGCTTAGGCCCGGGGCTATTAGAATCTGTTTATGAAGAAGTATTGTTTTATGAGTTACTGAAAAATAATCTAAAGTGAGAACGACAAGTTGGAATATCTGTGATATATGAAAATATCAAAATGGATATTGGGTTTAGAGCAGACCTGAGGGTAGAGAACAAGGTTATAATCGAGTTAAAATCTGTTGAAAATATTATGCCTGTTCACAAAAAACAACTTTTAACATACTTGAAACTAACGGGATTAAAACTTGGGTTATTGATCAATTTCAATGTTGAATTAATAAAAAACGGTATAACCCGTATTGTAAATAATCTGTAGACTTTGCGAACTTTGCGCCTTAGCGAGAAAAAGAGGTAGTGTAAAGAAACTTCTTTCATAGTTTTTTTGGCGAACTTGACGTCTTTGCGAGAAAAGTAGTTGTATTATGAAAATCCTGCTCCTTTCCAGATATTTCCCCCCCGAAATAGGCACGGCAGCAAACCTGTTTTACGAATTGGCAAGGGGGCTGGCTGACAGGGGACACAAGGTAAATGTTGTTACAGGATTCCCTTGGTATAACCTGAAGTCGGTTCCCGCTAAATACCGGGGCAGGCTCTTTATGAAGGAAGATATGGGCAGAGTTCATGTTACACGATTGGCTTTCCCGGTATTCGGGCCTAAAAAAATAAAACTTGCCGTTGGACACCTGACCGCCCCCTTGACATCCTTTTGGGGAGGACTTCTTTCAGAGAAGCCTGATGTCGTCTTTATCTACTCTCCCCCGCTGTTCATGGGGGTGTCGGGATGGCTGCTGAACCTCTTCAGGGGGGTTCCATTTATCATGGGTGTTCAGGACCTGCACCCACAGTGTTATATAGACCAGGGGGTACTGAAGAACACGCTGCTGATCTATCTTCTTGAGACGCTTGAGAAGTTTTGCTACAGGAGGGCGTCTCTGATTACAGTCCATTCCACGGGCAACAGGAGGCATATTGTTGACATAAAGGGGATTGATGGAAGAAAGGTCAAGGTTCTTGCCAACTGGATAGACACGGATGAGATGAAACCCCTGCCGAGGGAGAACGAGTTTTCCGGAAAGTACGACCTCAACGGGAAATTTATTGTTGGTTATGCAGGAACATTGGGGATGTCTCAGGGGCTCCTGAGTGTAATTGAGGCTGCAAGGATTTTAAGGGACAGGGACGAGATCGAGTTTTTTATTGTCGGTGACGGCATAGAGAAAGAGAACCTGAAAAACAGGGTAAAAGAATATGATTTGAAAAATGTAAGGTTTCTTGACATTCAGCCGAAGTCTGTCTACCCATATGTAGTCGCCTCTTCGGATGTGGGGTTAGTAACACTGAACAGCAGGGTTAGAACTCCTGTAGTCCCCTCAAAGATACTGAGCCTTATGGCAGCGGCCAGACCGGTACTTGCAAGCATGCCCCTTGAGGGTGATGCCCCGAAGTTGATCAGTAAGTCCGGGTGTGGTATATGTATCGGGCCTGAAGACCCGAAGTTGCTGGCTGAAAAGATTCTTTTTCTTTCAGCTAATCCTGACATTTGTGCGGATTTTTCAAGGCAGGGCAGGGAATTTGTCGTCCGTGAGATGTCTCTCCGGAAGGCGGTTGCAGAATTAGAGGAGTATATTAGAAGTACGTTAAGGAAGGGACAAACATGAAAAAGATACTTGCCGTATTTGGTACCCGGCCTGAAGCAATAAAACTGGCTCCTGTAATCCTGCAACTGCAGAAAACCATAGGTGTTCAGATGAGAATTTGTGTCACGGCTCAGCATCGCCAGATGCTCGATCAGGTACTGGTCCTCTTTGATATTGTGCCTGACATTGATCTTGACCTGATGAAACAGGATCAAACCCTGGCAGAACTGACGGGCAGGATTGTCAGTGGGCTTGACGGGGTTTTTAAAAAAGAAAAACCCGACATTGTGCTGATGCAGGGCGATACTACAACAGTCATGGCTGCTGCAATGGCAGCCTTTTACAACAAGATCCCGGTAGGACATGTTGAGGCAGGACTGCGTTCTAACAATTTATATTCTCCCTTTCCCGAAGAGATGAACCGGCGGATTACATCCGTATTTACCCGCTTCCATTTCGCTCCTACAAAAAAAGCCAAAAAAGCCCTACTTAGAGAGCACATCCCTGAAGACAGGATATTTGTAACAGGTAACACGGTGATAGATGCCCTGAATATGATATTACAGAAGTCTATGCCGCAGGTTGTTACAGAGATATTAGAGAAGGCTGGAGTTAACGGAAAGAGCAAGAAACGCAGGATGATTCTTGTTACTGCACACAGACGGGAGAATTTTGGAAAAAATTTTGAGAGTATATGCTACGGTCTGAAAAAACTGGTTGAACGTAACCCGGATATCGTTATTGTGTATCCTGTGCATTTAAACCCTAAGGTTCAGGAACCGGTAACCAGGATTCTGAAGGGGGTGGAAAGGGTGTTGCTCATTGAGCCGATCGAGTATGATGCAATGGCACATTTAATGAACTCTGCCTCGATCATACTGACTGACTCAGGCGGCATTCAGGAGGAAGCCCCCTCGTTGGGGAAACCGGCTCTGGTTATGCGGGTTGAAACCGAACGGCCCGAGGGGATTGAGGCCGGGACTGCAAAGCTGGTGGGACCTTATGCTGACAGGATTGTGGAAGAAACCGAATATTTATTACGGAACAGGACTGCCTATGAAGAGATGACTGTTGCCGTCAGTCCGTACGGAGACGGAAAGGCTGCAGAAAGAATTGTGCGGATACTCCTTTCAGCAAGGTAGCATTATAATCAAAAATTATAGTATCATAATGACATCACAGTGGTCTCTATCGCAGTTCCACATTTCTGTTATTTCCCGAAAGCGTTCGGGGAATTTTTCATGTGATCCCGAACAAGTCGAAGGATTCCCGACAAGTGGGAATGACACCGAAAATAAAGATATAATTTTCAAACGCCCTGTTGTTTCTGCCGTAGGGTTGTTCAGTAAATATATTAAAACATTGAACGGGGAGGTTTAATGTGGATGTTCATGAAAAAAGAATTGCCCTTGTTGATAATTATTTAGACAGGGTTTACCTTGAAGATGAGGTTGCAGATCACTATTCAGGGAGAACGGTCCTGGTGACCGGTGGTGCAGGGGCCATTGGCAGTAATCTTGTCATTGCACTTTCGAGGCTGGTCGGTGATAACGGTAAAGTTCTGGTTCTGGATAATCTCTCAGCTATAAAGACGAGGGACCCATGGAATATCACGCCCCTGCCTAACGTCATGTTTGTGCTTGGAGATGTGCGGAGTGACGTGGATTTAAAAAGGGTATTTAAGGAGGAGCCAAGCATTGTTTTTCATTTAGCCGCCTTTTTTGCCAACCAGAATTCTGTTGACTATTGTGAAACATCGGCAGAGGTGGATGTTATCGGACAGATAAAACTGCTGGAATATTCAAAAATATCCGGTCTCGAAAAATTTGTATACGCTTCAAGTGGCTGCGCTATTTATGGAGCATATCCCGAACTTCCTATAAAGGAAGAATTCATTTCCATGCACCTTACAACTCCATACCAGATAAACAAGATGACGGGAGAGATGTATTGTAATTTTTATAACCATCACTACGGCTTGCCTATTGTAAACTGCCGTTTTTTCAATTCTTACGGTCCTGGTGAAGTGCCAGGACAGTACAGGAATGTTATCCCTAACTTTATTTACTGGGCCATGAAGGGCTTTCCGCTCCCTGTTACAGGAACGGGAGAAGAGACCAGGGATTTTACCTATGTGTTAGACCTTGTACAGGGATTGATCAAAGCCGGTTTTTATCCAACTGCAATAGGGGAAAATTTCAATCTGGCCTCTGGAAGAGAGATCAAAATTAAGGATTTGGTTAAAAAGGTTAACGAGGCGACTGATAATAAAGCAGATATTATTTTTAAGGAACGCCGGAAATGGGATACCAAACCGAGACTTCTGGCATCGATAGATAAGGCCAGGCAACTGATAGGCTATGAGCCTGTTGTTGATTTTGAAGAGGGTTTTCAAAGTAACATTGTATGGTTTAGAGACAACTGGGAAAAGATCGAAGCAGTTGCCGACTTCCCCCCCGGTATGAGCAGTGCGGTCAGAGGGGTAAAAGGCATATGCAATGCCGGAGTAAGATCCTGAATATGAAGAAATAAAAGTAAAAGGGGACAGGCTACTTTTTACACTCAATTGCCTGATTGCCAGCCTGTTAGCCTACCCAGCTTGACAGTATATCGAAACAAATTTTATAATCTACCGAATCTGAGGATGTAGCATATCTTTGGATCATATCATTAAAAGAGGGAACTGTAATAAGCATTCCGGGTTTTAAACTTAATAATGATTCAAGGTAAAAATTTGGTAACATATAAAATTTTAAATAAATTTCAGTTGTCTTCTTTTTCTAATTTTTTTCCTGCCTTATCCTTAACCGTAGTGATCATCTTATCACTCGCTTTTACCACTGCGTGTGCACCTCCTGCTTCTGTCAAATGGGACGAATCCAACAACCGTTCGGTAAATCAAAGAGTTTCCAGCACAAATGCCGTTTCATTTACAACCCCGGAAGAGATGACACCGGAGCAAAAAAAACCCGTCAACCCTTTACAGCACTCTCCATACTTAATCAAAGAGTTAGACAAAATTCCTAAATTATCTCCAAGGGACGAAGTGTTGGAAGGCCAGGAAGAGTACTATCTTGGTTATCATGATATCTTAAGGATCACGATTTTTGGACGCCAGGATTCGGTAAAGGGTGCCACGGATATCACGCGGGATACAGAAATCCGGAATGACGGCATGATTTCTTATCCCCTGATAGGAGACATTAAGGCTGCCGGGTTGACTACTCCGCAACTCCAACGCAATATTGTTAAAAAATTAAAAGAGTATATCGTTGCCCCTAAAATTGACATACAGATAATTAAATACGCAAGCCGTGATGTCTCAATATTGGGTGAGGTTAATCTCCCCCATGTAATTTATTTAAAGGGAAGGACTACGTTGCTGGAAGCTATAGCCAAGGCTGGTGGTTTAACTGAAAAGGCCAACCTGAAAGGTGCCTACATTATCCGGAATAACAAAATTATCCCTATTGACCTGTATGCCCTTATGACGGAAGGTGATTTAAAGTATAATGTGGAGGTCAGGAGAAAAGATATTATTTATATACCCAACGTTCAGGATCAAAGAGTCTACGTGATCGGAGAGGTGAACAAACCTATGATAGTGCCCTTTGCAGGTAAGATCCTGAGAGTTGCAGAGGCGATTGCGAGTGCCGGGGATTTTGAGGTTTCAGCAAAAAAGAGCAATATAAAAATTATTCGGGGTGGGCTGGAGAATCCCACGGTTATCACGGTTGATTTCAATAAAATCACGAAAGGTGACCTGGAGGAGAATATAGCGCTCAATTCAGAGGATATTGTGTATGTTCCGGCATCCCTTGTAGGAGAATGGAACAATATCCTCAAACAGATCACTCCCTCCCTCCAGACCCTGTTGTTTGGTGTTACAGTAGATTATTATAATACTAGATGACGGGAAATAATTTATTGGATATTCATTAAGGAGGGGAAAGGTTAATTCCATCCCGTATATGCCTTGCCGGAAAAAGGTTATTGAATATGATTGATATACACAATCACATCCTTCCATGCCTTGATGATGGTTCCAATAGTCCTGAGAAATCCCTCAAGATGGCCAAAATCGCTGTAGATGACGGTATCAGGGTTGTTGTGGCCACCCCGCATTGCAATAATGGCGTTTATCAATTAAGCCGGGAGAAAATTTTTGAAGAGGTGAAACTGTTAAATCAGTTGCTTCGGAATAAAGGCGTTCCTCTCAAAGTACTCCCCGGGGCCGATATTCATATAGACTTTAACCTTATCGAAGATATTAAAACCGGTAAAGTAATGACTGTGAATAACAATCAACGTTATATTATGCTGGAGCTGCCGGATTACGGAGTCCCGCAGCATTTATCCGATTTCCTATGGGAAATGAAACTCAATGGTATTACTCCTGTCTTTACCCATCCTGAAAGGAATGCTGCCATTCAGGATGATATTAACATACTCCATGGTTTCATTATGCAGGGTGCCCTGTCCCAGATAACAGCAATGAGCCTGACCGGAGAATTTGGTAAAGCCCCCCGGAAATGTGCTGAATCTCTCTTGAAATATAACCTTGCTCATGTCATTGCTACAGATGCTCATTCAGTCAGGAGACGCCCTCCTGTCCTTTCGAAGGCCCTGAAAGTTGCCGGTGAAATTGTTGGTGATGATTATGCACTCAGGATGGTTACTGAAATCCCTGACAGAATCATAAAAGGCAGTCAGGTCTCTCTTCCAGAGCCAAAAAGTAGAAAATTATGTTTTTTTGAGAAACTATTAAGCAGGAGTTAAAAAGAAATGCCGGAAGAAACAAAGAGAGTCTACCGGAATGACAGATAAGGAACAGGAGAAAAACAGATGAATCAGATAGAGCATACTGATGACGTTGAAGAGCGGGAGATTCACCTTAATGATTATATCGAGGTCCTGCTTCGTAAAAAATGGATAGTTATTTCATGCTTTGTTGTCATTGTGCTCGCTACAGTTATCGGTACTTATTTGGCCACACCTATCTACGAGGCCACGACCTCTATCCTCATTGAAAAAGACAAGGGTGGTGGGCAGGCATTATTCACTGAACTTGCGGGATTGCCGCAGACTTCAGAAATACCATCCCAGATAGAAATAATTAAAAGCCGTACCATTGCGGAAGAGGTTGTCAGGGAACTGAAGTATGACCAGCGAGTGTTTGACATATCAGGAGACCTTGATCTCCGGATAACAAACTTGCAAATTCCTCAAAAATTTATAGATGAAGAAATCGAGGTCGAGTTTACCGACGACAAGGGAAATTTCACTGTTACAAGAGACGGGGAATCCCTTGGCAGAGGTATTGCCGGCACTCCTTTCAAGAGCGATTCAGGACTTTCTTTTGATCTGAAGAAGGTGAGTCCTTACAAAGGGGCATCCTTTAGGATCAAAAGGCTTGGATTTTACGAGGCAGTGGAAGACTTTCAGAAAAAAGTCACTGTATCACCGGTAAGAAATACCAATATTGTTTATATAAAAGTCCAGAACAGTGATCCCAGGATGGCTGCTGATATTGCCAACTCTATAGTTACACGTTATATTCAGCAGGATATCTCAAAGCGAAGCAAGGAAGCCACTTATATGATAAAGTTTGTAAAAAAACAGATAGAACCAACCCAGAAAAAGCTTGAAAATGCCCTTGAAGCCCTTGCTTCACATAAGAGAAACTCCAGGGTTGTGGACCTGAAGGAGGGTACGAAAAAACTCATAGAAAATATAGGGGCGCTGGAGAAAGAGAAGATCAATCTTGATATCAGGGAACAGCAGGTAAAATATCTTTATGGTGAAGTTCAGAAAGATATCACGGATACCTCAACTCTGAACCTCTCCGTTTTGGATGACACGGTTGTACAGTCCATGATAAGCAGTCTTGCCATGCTGGAAAATAACAGAAAGTCTCTTCTTTCTGAGTATACAGAAAAACATCCGCAGGTAGTCGCCCTGTCAGCCGAGATAAATGAAATAAAGAGAAGGGTAACCTCTTCCATACTGAATACTCTTGACTCCTTACGAACTAGAAAAAAGAGTTTCTCTAAAGAGATCGGCAGGCTCAGGGCAGAGCTTAAAGTGCTGCCTGAAGAGGAAAAAAGACTGGCAGGCCTGGTGCTCAATAAAGAGGTGTTGTCCAATATTGATGCCTTTCTCTTTCAGAAATTAAATGAAGCAACCATTACTCAGGCATCTACCATATCATCAATCCAGGTTGTTGATCCTGCTATAGTGCCGGAAAAACCCATAAAACCACAGAAAAAGAGAAATATTTTACTGGCCGTGGTGGTCGGGTTGATGTCAGGTGTGGGGTTTGCCTTCTTCTTTGATTATCTTGACAACTCCATCAAAACGCCCCGTGATGTAGAGGAGCGGCTTGGCCTTCCTGTCTTCGGCCATATTCCTTTTGTTCAGCCAGAAGAGTCCAAACAGCCCCTCTCAGGGAGGAGGTCGAACTCAGGGCTTATAACCCTTGATTCAGCAAAATCCATTACAGCAGAGAGCTTCCGTTCTTTGAGGACAAATCTGCAGTTTGCCGTGCTGGAAAAAAGGGGAAGGGTGTTTCATTTCACCTCACCAATGCAAGGCGAAGGTAAAACTACAATTACGGCTAATCTCGGAATAACCCTTGCCCTTATGGGTTCCAGGACTCTAATAATTGACCTGGACCTGCGCAAACCAAGAATTCATCATATCTTTGGCATAAACAGAGAACCCGGCATAACACATCTTCTTGCCGGGAAGGCAGATTTTAAAGAGATTTTAAGACCAGCAGCAATTGAACACCTTTACGTGATTCCTGCCGGTATAATCCCGCCTAACCCGTCTGAATTATTGAGTCAACAAGGTTTAAGTGATTTTCTGGACAAAACAAGAAAGGAATTTGATTATATACTTATAGACTCACCTCCTGTCCTGCCTGTAACGGATTCTCTGCTCTTGGGCAGACTGGCCGATAGCTCTTTCATCGTTTTAACTCTGGGAGTGACTACTTTCCCTGCAGCTGAACATGCAATAAAGCAGCTCCGGAATGTAAATGTCAATATAGCCGGTGCAATAATAAATAAAATCAAACCCTCTGCAGGCTACGGTTATTATCACAACTACTACCACTACTATTACGGAGATGAGTCGCCTGAAGAGAAAAAGACCTGAAAAATAATTTCTAACACAAAGGAAATGGTCTTTTAGAGGTGATGTTGAAATTCATTATATAGTTTTTTCTGAATTAAGAAAGGATTGTGAAGCAATATGCAAGTTTGGAGAAGACAAGGGAATTCTTGAAAAAATATCAAAGGTGGTGTAAAATCTCATATACGACCTCCTTAAGGAGATATTCATAAGTATCAATGCTGTGTACACGGACTGGCATCTTCGCTTCTCTACGTTGCCAGCCGGTGACCGCTGTCGTTGGCCTGATTAATAATTCAGAAAGGGAACCGAAGAATGGGAAATATTATAAAGAAGATAGAACAACACGTTAGCAAGGCAGTGTCTCACTACTGGGTAACCCGGCAAGCCCAAAGGGAAAAGTAGGGGAAAAGAGGTGTTAATGACGCAGGGTTGAGAAGTGCAGTAACAGGCGGCGCGCAAATGGATGGCTTCCTCAAATTGTTTACAGAATTGATTATTGAAGCCGGCATGGAAGAGAAATACATTTTTCAAAAAAGATACCTTGAACTGCCAGGATTCTTTCGGCCTACAAAAGAATGGGATTTATTAGTTGTGAAAGATAATTACCTTATTGCTGCTATAGAAGCGAAATCCCAAGTGGGTACTTCCTTTGGCAACATTTCTCAAGGAATCGGGGAGGGGGACTTTGCGTTGATACTTACTATGCAAAACTTTTGCAGGCAGATAAGGAATGCCTACAGGGATTTCGGGTAACTTCACATCTTTATCGTCTTTAGATTCAGATGTTTTTCTGTAAGGGGGAAATGCCTGTCGGAATGGATCAAGGTACAATCATAATGCGCAGCAGTTGAGGCGATGATAACATCTGCCATTGGAATATTCAGCCCCTTTTTTCTGAGCTTATAGGCGTTTCTCCATGACAACTCCCATACCTCTTTATTGATTGATAATTCTGGAAGTGCAAGAAAGTCATTATATAACATCTTGTATTCTTTCTCTGACTTCGCTCCCCTCAGGATTTCCATGATTATTATATCAGTTGTGTATGCGCAATTTTTCAGGACAAGAGTGGAAAGCCTGTCCCGTACTGATTCGTCCATGCCCCGGAGGTACTTAACCCATATTGATGTATCAATCAGGAACTTTTCAGTATTCATCTTCTCTGAATTCTTCTATATCTTCAAGTGTCAGGTCAATAGGGGAAGAGCCATAGAGACTCAGAAGGTGCTCAATCCTCTTTTTCCTGATGAGTTCCTTCAGGGAGAGGTTTAAGAGTTCTTTCTTGGTCTTGATTGATGTAAGTTTTTTTGCCTCTTCAAGCAGTTCGTCGTTTATGTCTATAGTAGACCTCATTTTACCCCTCCTTTATGCATCTATTATAACATAATTTTATGTCTGCTAATTGCATCAAATTATTGAAAATGAAATATCACTTGATTAAACCCCTTAGGAGTCGCCCAAAAATTATTTCACATTTTCCGTGGATTGATGGTATAGTTCCATTTTGGAAGTCGAGGATATTTCTGTATGCATAGACTTTCCATTTCCTCATCGGATATTGAAACACCTTTCTTGTAGGTTTTACTATTGAATTGTGCTCGTACTTTGAGTCCTGTCTCTGTCGTTGTAGTGCGAATATATTTGAGAACCTTTTCGTAGGTCTCAAGAGGTTCTCCTTCCCAATTTTTGCTGATATAGCTGAAGAGGAAGTGTTCAACAGGATTCCATTTTGATGTACCTGGCGGGTAATGGCATACCGTAATGGCGATGCCAAACCGATCACAGAATTTGCTTTGAAGACGTGCTCGCCAAACGCGGGAATTAGAAGCATTGCCTCCTCCTCCGTCTGCCAAAACCAGGAGTCGTTTTGAATGTGGATAATGTTTCTGACCTTCTAAACGCCACCAGTTTACAAGACAGTCAACGGCAAACTCTGGAGTCTCTTTGGAAGTACCAACAACGACATACCCTCGATTCAGAACCGGATCATAGAGTCCATATGGGATTGCAATGCCCAGAGCAAGAGAGCGGAAATCATGGTCCAATGTCTCGATAGCCTTGTCTTTCCAGGCAGCACCAGCGTTTTTGAAGTTTCCGACGAGTTCCTTCTTCTTGGAATCGATACTAACGATAGGGTCTCCTTTCAGGGCGAAAGCGTTACGCATACTTTTGATCCGTCTGAACTGTCTGTCGCGTTCAGGAGGTGAAGCTGTTGAGCGCTTTTTGTGGTTGACCCGAAGGCGGAAATCCATTTCTTTCAGCAGTCTGCCTACCGTGTTTCGGCCCACTTTGATACCCATGGGTTTGAGGGCCTCTGATATTTTCCTGGTTGTCTTTCGGGTCCATTTTAAACCGTTGATGGGATCGCCAGCGGTATCGGGTTTCATTAGTTTTTGGATTTCTTTAATAATCCCAGGTGTTTTTTTTCCGCACGGGGTCTCCCGGCACCTTCCTCACGAATACGTTTGAAGTTAACTTTTCCTCCAAGGAGTTCATTTTTCCCCTTGGCAACCGTTTGAGGATGAATTCCAAGAAGATGTGCTATCCAGCGTTCTGCCTCACGGCCAAACTGAAGTGCCTCAATCCCCGCAAATAGCCGACGCTGCTTTTCATTCAATAAAGCCGTAAATAAAATAATTGCAGCCTTGACTTCGTTGGAAACTTGATCAGGTTTAAATAGAATATTGACTTTGCTGTCAGAAAGTTCTGATAGACGTTCTGCAAGCTGTTGCCTCCTGTCTGATGAATTTTTCGAGCAATACAGGTAGGATCGGGATATTTTCTCGCGGGAAATCCGGCCCATCTGCACAAGACGAAGGAGGCTTTCCTTTACTCCAACCTCTAATATCTCTTCAAGTTCTTCAGCAAAAAAGCCGTGTTCTGAATCCAACACTAATCTCTCCAACGTTCTCAGCAATGTTCCGTATCGTGAAAACCTTATAGTCCGAAAAGCCCAAAGCCCTTGTCTGTCAAACTTTACTGCTTTTTTTAAAGCATAATACTTGCCATTATGTGAGTAGCTCGTAAGATATGAGAGCTTTTTTAATTGACGGTAGACGGTCATTTCCACATCCGTCAATGCAACCCTTTTCATATCTTGCATTGTCGTGACTTTTTCCCGTTCGAGGTACTCTGCCAATTTCTTCTTCTTGTCGTCTTTTTTATGCATTATCACACCTATGTTATAGTATCAATCGTAGAATATTCATTATTGATACTATAACATTCAGTTATAATGCTTGTCCAATCGCCTATGCCGAATATTCCATGGGTTTATTGACTCTTTTAAAGAACTAAGGTCTAATCTTTGCTTAGAATGTTTGTCATTGTATCAAGAATCTATGAAATAATTTTTGGGCGACTCCTTAGGGCCTTTCTTGCCCACCCATGTCTCACCTACTGCCTGTAATACTCCCTCCTCGTAAAAATATGTAGAATTTGTCTGAAAATACTGCTAAGCTTATTCTTAGGGATGCCTCCTACAGGTTTGCATGAGAAATAATGAGAAATAAAGGGGACAGGCTGCTTTTACCTGTTTTATAGTGAACACAACCGAACAGTATCTATCCGCAGATTTCACAGATTGCGCAGATTTTTCAAGAAGATTATAATCGATCCCGTAACCCCCTTTTACCCATTTCAG
>ENA-ORDP01000946-ORDP01000946.1-marine-sediment-metagenome-genome-assembly--contig:-NODE-946-length-17180-cov-5.360350_pt1 | contig 17180 bp, 37 predicted proteins | sample MGYA00248627_ERZ508539 | MGnify/ENA primary metagenome ERZ508539 (study PRJEB26208, sample SAMN05571518) | marine sediment metagenome | biome: deep sea; feature: Hydrothermal vent; material... | reverse complement strand
CTTCTTATCTTTTCCCCCCTTTTTTTCCTTTCCGATTTCAGGTTTACTATTATTGCCTAACATAGTATTATTAAAATATATATTTATTTTATTTCTATTATTAATTAAAATATGTATATTGTCAATTTGACAATTTAAAATAAATATTAAAAAAAAACTTGACAATATAATAACATATGATATAATATTTATATATATTAAACAATAATAGATATTGTCATTTTGACAAAAAAATAATTAAAATAAAATAAAAAAAAGCTTGACAAATAAATAAAATATGATATAATATATACATATAGTAAATAATAATAATAATTAAATTTAAAAAGAGAGGCAAACAAAAAAATGAAAACAAAAAACAATTTAAGCTTTACAAGTGGTAAAGAATTACATGAATATTTAAATGATAATTTCAAAAAATTTGAAATAGATTTTGAAGATGCTGAGCTTAATGATGACAGCGATATGTGGTTGATACAACCGATAAATTTTCAAAAGGCTATAAATGATAAGTATTTGAGTATTGATAACAAATATGGTCAAGAATGCTACAATTACAATTTAGTATAATCTTAAAAAATAAAATAATTTTATAGGGAGCTGAAAGGCTCCCACGGGGGTAAAAATGATTAAAGACAGCTTAGATGTGCAAAAAACGATAGATGCTATAATCACAGGCGATACACTTGCATTTGCGTGGACGAATGCTTTTCACGAAGTGGTTGTTACAAAGGTTAAAAAGGACGAGATAGGGTTTTATACATGGAATACGTCCGAACGTTGGCATGATGCCGGCGTGAGCACAATAAGTATTAAAGATTTAGAAAAAGAAATATGGGAAAAAAGAAAACTAATAAATGAATGCGGTCAATCGCTTTATGTTTTAGATGATAATGGTAGATATTAAAAAAATTAAATTTAAATTGCGGGTTGTTAATTACAGCCCGCCTAAGGGGGTTATTATGGATATGATAGAAGTGCCGGTAAAGCCGGCTATATTAGAAAAAATTGATGTGTTAGTGAGTGAATACAATGAAATACTGAGCGATGTTGGCTCTGATTGTGATAAATCAGATCGTTCAAAAATGGCGCAATATCTGATCGAATTTTACTTCGATCATCAAAAAATTTAAACAGGGGGTTTTATTATGAAATTTAAATTATCTTTTCAGGGTAGACATTTAGTGTCACCTTATTTATGTGAGCTTGGCACTATGGACGTAGAAAATATCAAGAATGTTTTAAAGGCGCCTGATTTAGATATAAGATTAATTAAGCATCTGAATAATGTTCGACACGATGATTATGTTAATGTAGATTTGAGTTTGCGTCAGGCGGAAAATTATAGGTGTTTTGACCACCAAAGCAGTTACAATGTTGAAGTAGAATATGATGGTTTAAAAATACATGATAAATACATAAAGGCAATTGTTGAATGTAGATGTAACAAGCAAGATAAGGCAATTAATAAAGTAGAATTGATCATTGAGCCGGACGGTGATCGAATAATGGATAAATGGGTTGATACGGGTTGTCCGGCAACTTTAAAGTTAGATCCCCGTGAGAGTGAAGTTTCTTATGCCGGTGTTGTCAACAACATGTCGGTTTTAGAGATAATAGAGGATTAATATTTTTAAAGGTGTGCAGACGTTATGTTTGCATGCCTTTTTTTTTAATTTAAAGGGGGTAAAAAAATGATATTTGCAAATAAAAATTTTACGGCTGAAATAAATACCCTGAGCTTTGGCGAAATTAAGGGTTTTTATATCGGCACGGAGGGATGTGGACGGCATGCAGTTTTTGTGCCGTCTAATATCGACGTCAAAAATGGCGTCAATGAAAATTTAACGATCGAGCTTTCCCGTTCCGGAAAGCCGAAAATAGTAGAAAAGTATGATCCGGATATTTATGCTATTTTGTCTACATATTCCGGATATACGCGCCGCGGTTGTGGGCGTTTGATATTTTGGAATAATAAAAATATCGAAGTTATGGTTGAAGGAAATGGCGCAGACGGTGCCGCCGGCGGAATTGGATCGTGGACGGAAAGCATCGTAGCCTTAAAGGAAAATTTTTGCTTGAAAGTAAAATACTCCGGTGGTCAATATTCAAATCCGCATGGAGTAAATTGGTTTTTGTTTCCATGGAAAGAAAAAATATTATTTTTTCCATGGGTGGAGTTGAAAGATTGGATTGATTTACAGACCGGCAATTTGCCGGAATGGGTTAATTTATCCGACACAAGAAATTTTGTTTTTGAATTTGACGGGTTAGCTAAACAAGCCCGTATTTTGGAGGATTAAAAAATGAAAAATGATACAAATGTTGTGCAGTTTAAAAATGTTGTGGTCATGCAGTTACGGTTTAAACCGGAAGAATATGATCGATTTAAAAAAATAATAGAAAAAATGAGAAAAATATGGCATATAACAGGTATAGACAGAGATATGGTTAATGTTTCTGAGAGTGTTATAGCTAAAACAATATTGCTATTTCAGATTGACAGCATTGAGTCAAAAATAAAAGGGGGTGATAAAGATGAAAAAGAAGGATAAAGACGAGTTTGATACCGGATCAAAAATTTTGCTCCGGTTGACCACTGCAGAAGGGCTAAAGTTAGATAACATTATTAAGGAATTTGTAGACGATTTGCAGGTTAAAGGGCTCCGGATACATTTTGTATCCCGTGCACAAATGGTGCGCACAATCGTGCTTACTTATTTTGATGTGCACAAAACAGAAAAAACAAGGGAGGAAAAAAAATGAAAGTTTTTGCTTTAAGTGAGAGTGTTTCTCTTGCCATAATCGGTATTACGCTCATAAAAAATGCCGAAAATTACCGGGAGTTTGAGTATAAAGACGAATTTGGAAACTCCACAATAGGGTGGGGTTTTTTAATGGATAGTTTTTTGCCTGCAAAGGTAAAAGAATATCTTAAAAAAGGTATTTCAATTGATGAAGCAAACAGTTTATTATCCATGAGAGTTGTGCATATTATGCATACAATCGATATTGCGTTTCCTAATTTAAACCGGAATGTCTATTTAGTTTTTATAGACATGATCTATAATTTAGGGATTACGCAGTTTATGGAATTTACTACGTTCTTAGCGTTTGTAAAACTTGACGAGATAAATTTTGCCGTCAAGGATTTGACAAATACCCTATGGTATAAGCAGGTAGAGAATAGAGCCGTCCGAGATTGTTTCAATCTCTTGTCAACAAAAAATTATTATTTAATTTAATTTAACTTTTTTAAAAAAGAGGTGTAAAATGATTTTAGAAGATGTAGAAGGGAAATTTGTAAATTGGGCTAATGAAAAGTTTTTTGAAGGTAAATTTACGGGAATTGAACATATATCCGTAAAAGGCGAGAACAAGGAAATGTGTGTATTTGAAAAAGATAACAATACTTATTATATTGGAAATTATCAAATTTTGCGGATATTGAAACATAATTTGCAAAAAGATATAATAGGCGAGGATTTAAAAATTACAGTTATCGGCAGCGTAAAAACAAAAGCCGGCAATGATATGCTCAAATTTTCTATAGAAACATTAGTAGAGCCTGTAGAGAGAACACGGAAAAATATGGTTGGTGAGTCTAACCAATCTACTCCGGGCGTCCCGTTTTAAAATTCTTTTTAAAATGCAGTAATAATCAACCGGTTATTACTGCATTTTTTTTATTATATTTTTTTACACGAGGTTAAAAATGAAAATTTCTGATAAAATAAAATACATACAAGAATATATACCGCAAAAAGAGCTGTCGGTTATGACCGATGTATCCGGACGATATTTGCGATATGTCAAAGAAGGTAAACGTTCAGGCGCCGGAATAAAAAGCAAGATAGACTCTTTATACAAGACTTTTCATGCTTTAGAAAAAAGGTCTTATACAAAACGTCGTCTTTCCGAGCCGGAAAAAGAACGGCTCAAATCGCTGCAAAAATTTCATAAAATTGAAATAAAAAAACAACGGACGTCAAAAGCCGGAAACCGAGTCACAGATATCGAGATTGTTTTTAATATAAAATTCGATTCCGACAAAAATAAACGTCTTGTTCTGCGAAAATTGTATAGAGTTTTAAAAGGCTACAAATTTGGCGGTCTTTTTCAATTTTATACTTTCAATGTTTTAGGTCAGGAAATAGTTTTTTCACCGCTTCAAGTCTCAGATTTGGAAACTTTTAAGGCTCAATTTATCGAGATTTTTATCGAAAAATCAGAATTCGATTTTTATGGTGGGTCAAAAAAAGAGTCAAGTTTGAGTGTTATAAATAGAAAAAACGTAATTTTGAAATCTGTAAAATTGCGTATCATGATCTACCGTTAAAATAAACCGGCAAAAAAAAAGATGAAACTGTATAAATTTCTTACATATGATATTGAATGTAAAAATAAGATTGACAAAACATTTATGATATGTGGATTTTATAACGGTTTTAAATACAAATATTTTCTTACAATGCAAGATTTTTTAGATTATATTTTGACTCCGCGCTATGCCGGTATAAATATTTTTGCTCATGCAGGTGGTCGCTTTGATATTCGGTATATTTTGTCAGAAATGGACTATTTACGAGAAAATTTTTTTCTTTCCTTTATTTCTATTTCATCATCGATTGTTTTAACCCTGCAATCAAAGATAAACAAAAAATTAAAATGGACGTTTGCAGACAGTTTTTTGTTATTTTTTGCGTCTCTAAAAAAAATTGGCAGTGAAATGGCTTTGAATGTGCGCAAGGCAGATCACGATCACGACAAAAATTTTTTGATTAATCCGGAAAATATTGAATACAATAAGATCGATTGCGTAACTTTATACGAAGCAATCGAAAAATTTAGCAGTCTGCTAAAAATATCGAAACCACGTTTAACACTTGCTGCAACTGCTTTGCATGTCTATCGAAAAAAATTTTTTGATTTTTCTATATTGAAAACAACAAGGGTAAATATAGAAAAATTTGTGCGAAGCGCCTATTTTGGTGGGCGTGTAGAAATTTTTAAGCCGGATATGAATTCCGGATATTGTTATGATTTTAATAGCTTATATCCGTCTTGCATGTTGGAAAGCATGCCGGCGGGCGCATATGTATATGTAAAAAAAAGAGATGAGAATAAGATAGGATTTTACAAAGCAAAAATTTTTGTTTCTGATATGCAAATTCCGTGCATGCCGTATAGAGCCGGAAAACTTATATTTCCCACCGGATCATGGACGGGCGTTTTTTCCGGAGTAGAATTGGATTTGTTGAAAAAGACCGGTGGCTCATACTATATTAAAAAAGGTATCGAGTTTGAAAAAAAAGAGAATTATTTTGCCGATTATGTAAATTATTTTTATGAAATGAAAAAAAAGAATAAAAAAAGTAATCCGGCATTATATTATGTTTCAAAACTAATGCTTAATTCTCTTTACGGAAAATTTGCACAGCGCCGAGAGGTGCAAAAAATTTTTTTGTTGGATAAAGATGATAAAAAAATAAAAAAAATGACCGGTATATATGATTTTTACTCCGATTTATATTTTCAAGATAGCATAACAAAAACAAAAAATATAAAACCATATATTTCTGCACACATAACCGCGTTGGCGCGTGTGAAATTATGGAATTTAATGAATGATGTCGGTTTTGAACATATATATTATTGCGACACAGATAGTATATATACGGATATAAAATATGAAAAAAATATAAACGATGATCTTGGTGGTTTAAAATTGGAACATACTTGCAAAAATTATCATTTTATTTTGCCAAAATTTTACTGGGGTAAAAATATAGACGATTTTGAAAATGAGACACGGTATTTAAAAATGAAAGGATATGATAGAAACATCGTGCAAAATTTGGACGATGAATTTATCGTAGAGCTTTCAAAAGGTCAAAAATCTATAACGAATGTCAAGCTTGCAGGCATAAAAGAATGTATCCGGAGTAACAGCAATTTAATCGGTGACGGTTTTTTTAAAGATAGAATTGAAATAAAATCAGTAATTTCCGAGTATGACAAACGAATTTTTGTAGAAAATAATAACTCAATACCGCTAAAAATTGAGAATAATGCTGTAACTAATTTGCCTGCACAGAAGAAAAAGAAAATTGAATTGTTTACACCTGCAGAAAAATATAAATATGATATAACAGATGATCTGATAGCTTCTATTTTGCCGGTTTTTGTTGATAAATATGAATTAGAAAATTTGTATAACATTGATCCTGCTTGGTCAAAAATCGAAGTTGAAAGTGAGATCAAGGAAAGGCATTTAAATATCACGATTAAAAAATTGAGCCGTGAATATAAGCGTAATTTAATTTTGCAAAATATAAGGATAGATAATGAAAATAATACAATGTTATAACAAAAATTTTGAATATTTGAAATTAAGCAAGTTGAACACTGTTGAAAAAATTGAAATGGTTGGTGTGAACGATTATGCCAACACATTATTAAAATTCAATAAAAATGATAACTTAATAAACATAGAGCATGATATCACAATTACTCAAGAGGATTTGGACGAGTTGGAAAATTGCAAGCATGATCTATGTGTGTTCAACTATTATATCTATCCGGTTAGCACAGGTAAAAAAGAAAAGGTGTTAGTGCATCGAACAAAAATAACAAGAGATGTTTTAGAAAACGGCTTTATAAGACACCTTGTAACGAGTATTAATTTTATAAAGCCTAATTATATTGGTAGTTTTGTAGATTACGCCGGATTTGGCGTAATAAAAATAAAAAAAGGAATACTTAATAAACTAAATATTTCTGATATAGAAAAAAAATGGCAGACTTTTGACTCTGTGTGTTCAGAAAAATTTGATAAAATAAATATGAAATTTCACTTACATAAAAAAATACTTGAACATAATCATAAAAGAGTATTATAATATATGTATGAAAATTATAGTTATTTTAGAATTTATACAGGCAAATGTTTATTTAGAAAATGGTAATTTGGCGGCTGTTGGAAATCCGCAATTAACTATTGTGAATTTAAATACTAAACAAAATAAAAAAGTAGTTTTTGATAATATATATACTGTATTTACCACAAATGTTTTATACAAAAAACATGCTTCTTATACACAATCTAATACATATATTAAATTTCCAATTTTAGAATATTACAATATAAATCAAAATATAGGCATACTCCCTTTCACTTTAGAAACAACCCCGCCGGCTATTTTGCCGACAAAAAGTTTTAAAATAAAAATAATTCAAATTGATTTGTTAAATTTGAGTTGGCAAACAATCCATGAATTACCGGTTGTTTCAATATCCGGTAATACGGAAATTTTATTGCAAAGTTGGTCGTAAAAAAAAAATGGCTGATCAGTTTCCATATTTAAACGGCGCAAACGGTGAATATAATTACATAAATTTAAATTTTTGTAACTTAAGTTTTGAAAACGGATTTATGGTAATTAATTATAATGCTACTTCAGCTACACCTTATTCAGGTCTTGGCTCTATTTTAACCACCTATCCGGTTACTTCAAGCCCGAAAATATTTATAATTGATAGAGAAAGCAAAATTATAACATTAGATTTAACACCTGTAAAAGGAATTGTTGGAAATGGAACAGTAGGTGATACCGGAAATCAGTTTGTAATTCCTGCTACAACTTGTCAACCGGCAACTTTTTATATGATTGGAAATAATCTGTATGTTGCAGGGTTTAATTTAACGGTTTCAACAGTGCCAACTACAGCTGCAACGGCTGTTTTTACGGTTGCAGAATATTATGTATATCAACTTAACATAGATAAAAATGCTAATTCTATACTTTCAACCACTTTAATCTCAAACTCTACCACAAATGCCGGTTATATTTTTGTTGGCTCTTTTCAAGAACAATATTTATTTTACACTGATAATGCAAATTTTTATCAACTTGATATCGCGACAGGTGTTGTAACAGCTGTGGCGTCAACTTCAGAAGGATTTTATGCCGGTATAAATTTTATAGATTTAACAGCTGCAGGATATGCAAATACAGGTTGTTTACTTATGGAAACCGGAGCTACACCACAAAGTTTTATTTTTTTAAATCCAATAAGTCTTGCTGTAATAAGTCAAGTTGATCTCCCTACGTATACAAATGCTGTCACAGTTGAGACAGCTGTAGTTGACAATAATTTAAAATTAATATATATTTATGACAGTGCGAATACACAAATTATAATTTACGATTTATTTAATCAAACTTTTACAAATATAGTTATATGAGTATTCCTATTATTGTTATCGAAGCTACAGAAAGCTCCGGTATAAAATTTTTAAAAAATGCATTTTTTTATGAGTCACAGAACAATATTTTTTATTATTATTGTTGTGATATGGAGGTTTTAAAGTGATTAATTATTTAAAAAACAATATTGCTCAAAATATAATTCCTAAAAGTATGCCGCAATCATACACTCTCTCTTTAAATTTTTCTGCACAAGCTATACAAGAAATTAATATTGCGAGTCTTGTTGCCGATTCTGATATGAAATATATACAATGCGTATATATTGACAATTCAGCAAACACCGTATCGGTTTCACTTTCCATAGATGCGTCAAAACAAGTTATAACAGCCGGAGCTTTAACTCAAGGTTATTATTCTTTGATTTTACCTATTAATTCCGGGAATGTTGTAATAAATGGCACAAGTGCAACTTCTGCTGTTATAATTTTTCTTTCTATTCCTATGCCACCACAGGTATGGGAAAGTGCCACACCGGCAAGTGCTCCGGCAAATCAACAAAAAGAGGGATCTACAGATCTTGTTATTGCGTCCCATATGCCAACTCAAACATTTATTTCATATATGGCGCCAACAGACACATCGGTTATAATTGTGCCACAAAACACAAATTATTCTTATTATATTAATCATCTGCATATTGAGTTTTCTGTGGGAGCAATTGCAGAAGTAGGCACAACGAAAGCGTCCGGAATGTATTATATTGGTATTTATGATGCTACCGATGTGTCAGGATCTATTACGTCAGTTTATACGCTTGTTCAAAATTATCTTTCCATTGTAGACACAGGTTTAACGGCTGTGTATGTAGCAGATTTAAATATGGAATATTATGCTCAAGATGTTGGTAACGTTTTATTCATGGCTCTATATAATGCAGCCGGTAGCGCAGCAAATTTAAATACAGGTTATATATCTTGTTTGGCAAGCGGTGGATATACAGCTCTAACGGGAATTGCAAACTAATGGATTTAATAATTACAGGTATGCACAGATCCGGTACAAGTATAACAGCAAATATTGCGCATAGTATTGGTGTCAATATGGGAGCTGATCTTATGCCACCAAGTAAGTATAATCCAAAAGGATATTTTGAAAGTATTGAGATCAGCGAATTTAATGAAAAAATATTAAATTATGCCGGTGGAAATTGGTTTAGCCCACCAACAAAAGAAAATTTAAACAATATATTTTATATATATATAAATAAAATTAAAGAATTAATTGAAAAAAATAAATCAGAAGTGCGAGGTTTCAAAGATCCCCGTATATCACTTTTTTTGTTAAATTATGTTAAATTATTAAACAAACCCGTTGTTATCACAACTTTCAGAGATATTTATGACATTGCTAAAAGTCTTAAACGTAGGGATAATTTCAAAATAAATTATGCTCTAAATGTAGCGATAGAATATTATGAACGATTGGTGGACGATTTTTCTAAAATTAATTGTCCGCTTTTAATGATTGATTACGAGGATTTTTTCTACGATAAAAAAGAAAGAAATGTGGAAAGAATTGTAAATTTTTTAATTCAACATGACGAAAAAAAATTATTAATTGAAAAATATGACTATAACATTATAGAGGAAAATTATAGGAATTTATGATGCTAAATTTATTAAAATTGATACCGCCGGATATTACAGAAGAAATTAAAAAAGTATATTCAGAGGCTTTCAAAAAAGTTAATGATATTGACAGCCGGCTTGAAAAAATTGAGAAATTATTGGAGGAATTGAAAAATGGAAAATAATGATAAAATAAATTTGGAGGAAAAATGGGAGACATGGAAAGCGCAAACATCAGAGAAGTTTCAGAAGATGGAAACAGCAGTGAAAACATTAGAGAAAAAATTAAGAAAAAAAGAAGTGAAGGGGGAATTAAAAATAAAATTAAAAGGGCTAATCTCCAAAATGGAGCAGAAGCCGGTAGAGCCGGGAACGAATCCGGTAACGAATCCGGTAACGAATCCGGAGCAGTCAACTTTGAACAAGAATACGAATCCGCAAATGAATCCGGAACAGAAAAAAGAGACAAGCCAAAAGGAGCCGGAAAATTCAAACAATCAAGAGCCGGGCGAAAAAAGAAAGTCAACAACGATGTTATAAATGCTCTTGGTCTCAGCATCTATGCGTTTCATTCTCTTATTGCGGGAGCACTAAAAACTCCTGAGTTGGCAATTACAAGCGAACAATCAGAAAGTTTGTCGAAGGCTTTGGCAGGATTGGACGAAGTCTATGATATTGTTATTCCTGCAAAAACAATTGCCTTAGGAAATTTTTTGATTACTGCGATTAGCATTTACGCGCCGATCACAATTAGTATTATTCATAGGAAAAAACAAGAAAAAAATAAAAATGAAATAATAAATTATGATAAAGTTTCCGGATAATTCACAGCGAATTACTATCATCGGTAGAACAGGGAGCGGTAAAACTCATGCAGCACTTTGGCATTTAAGTATCCGAAATTTAAAAAATTTATCTTGGATAATTTTGAATACCAAAGGCAGCAATTTTTTTGACAAAATTAAAAGAATAAAAAAAATAAATTTTGACAGCCACATAAAGGAAAATGGTATTTATATTATCGAGCCATACCCCGAACAAAAAGAAGAGCTTAACAAATTTTTGTTGAATGTTTGGCGTCAAGGCAACTGTGGGCTATTTATCGATGAAGCCGCTGATATAGGCACACTACCGGCTTACGAAAGAATTTTGCGACAGGGACGAGAGAGAATTATACCGGTTATTCAATGCACACAAAGACCTGTGGACGTTTCACATTCTGCCTTTACAGAAGCAGAATTTTTTCAAATTTTCTACATAAAAGATGAGAGAGACCAAAAGACAATTAGTTTTTTTGCGCCTCTTGAAAAACAAGATTGGCAAAAAATGGCACGGGGACGTCAAAGCTACTATTACAATGTTTTAGACGATCAGGTCAACCTTATTCAACCACTACCGGACAAAAAAACCATTCTGAATAGAATCAATATGCAACTACAGGAAAATTATTTTAATATTTTATAAAATAATACTTGACAAGATATTTAAAATATGTTTACAATAGAATTGTCAGAATGACAATTTTAAAATATATAAAAAAAGGTGGTATTATGACGACAGAGAATGTTATAGATTTTACTTTTACAAATTGGGTTACAGTTGTTGCAATGGCTGTTGGCGGTTTTTTTGTTGCCGGTATTGGAGTTGCAATATTTACAAAATATATCAATCCAAAAATAAACAAGTCTAATAACGAGGTAGAAAATGGCTCTTAAATTAGATCCCATAAATTGGAAAATAGTTGAAAACCCATTAAATTGGATAATAATTTTTCTAATGTTGTCATTTTTTATTTTAGCTGCTGAAATTGGAACAGAATTTTTACATAAATATGGTAAAAATATAATAAGCACTACATCTGTAGAAAAATCATCTTAAAAATAGAGGGTAAAAAAATGGCACTATCTCAACAGCAATACGCAAGTGCAAACTTGCAAGCAAGAAATTATGTTCTTGCGAACAGCGTTGAATTAATTCAAAATATTAATGAAGGCGTCGGGACGTTCGATCCTGCATCTACTCCGGTTATAACAATAAAGCCAAAAATGGCAGGCTTGATAAAAGGTGTTTTTATCAAAGTTGTTGCAACTGTAAATAATACTGCAACTGCAACCGCCGGGACGATCAGCCCGTTAGGCGCTGCGCAAATGTTTTCATCGATTATTTTCACGGATACTAATAATATCCAAAGAATAAACACGGACGGCTTTGGCTTATCACAGAATAATACTTTGAGATTTGGCAGCCCATTAGGATCGCAGAAATCTTTTCCGTCTACAACTTCAACGTTAGGATCATACGGTGAGAATTATAATGTTGTTTCAATCCCGCAAACTTTAGCAGCCGGCGACAACACCGTAACTTTTTATATGTATGTGCCTATGGCATATAGTTTTGATGATCTACGTGGCGCTATGTTTGGTGACGTCGTAAATTCATCGTCCGGAATTCAATTAACTTTCAATCCGAATGCAATTACCGCGAATGCAACATTGACAGCAGGTTGCATGTATTATAATGTTTCCGGAGCGGTAACTTCTGTAACCGTTACAGCAAAACAAGTTTATCAGGACAAATTACCGCCTTTTAAAGGCAGTGGTTTGCCGGCAGAATTTGACAACGGTGGTTTGGCTTTACCGACAGCAGATTTAGGCACTTATTATCAACTGCTTAAGTCAGTGCCGAATATTACACTTGCTGCAGGTCAACAGTCAGATATACCATATGCGCCTTTAAGATCATATCTGACCACAAGCTTATGTTACATAAATTTCAACGGCTCTACGTCGAACACAGCACAAATAAGCGCTGCATCTGACATAAGCACAATTGTTCTTGGTGGCGCAAACGAATTTGTGTGGGTACAATCAGATCCCGATTTTGAAAGCTTGCTTGTAAACCAAAAATATGGCTTTGATTTACCTATCGGAAATTATTTGATTAATAGACGTCATAGCCCTATAAATACAATAAGTTACGGAAATATGTATATTAAAATAAACCCGGCAGTTGTAAATGCCGGCGCCTATTTTATCACATACAATGAATATTTTGCTTTTGCCGGTGTAACTTCACAGCAACAAGCAATTTCATAAAGGATTAAAAATATGATATTACAAAATATAGACAAATGGGCAAAAACTCCATTCAAGCCAAATATGGATATATGGGAGTGGAGTTTATTCACAGCTGTAATTTTGACGGCTGTTTTTTTGTGGGCTACTGTTATAAAAAAAATATCAAAAACTTAAGAGGTAAAAAAAAAATGAATAAATATTTGTGGTTAATATTTTTAATTATAGGCATCGCAGCCGGAGGATATTTCGAAACTAAAACAGATTTTATAAAAAAAATCGGTTTATAATTTTTATCATGAATTGGAACAGAGTTATTTTTGATATTTTGCTTGGAGGGTTTTTTTTATATTTGGTTGTTACCGGTCAAATTGGCAATCTATCAAAAACAATTGGTGTATAAAAAATGCCACTAATTTTAATTATTCTTGGAATTATTTTTGTTATAGCCGGTTGGCGGAATACAGAATTAGAAGTTTTTGATATTTTTAAAACTGTGTTGCTTGGTAATAAAAATACAATAAGCTATTTACAATGGGCTTTTGCATTATTTATTGTTGCAGCTTTTGGATACATAAAAGAAATTAGACCTATTATCATCGCTCTACTTGTTGTTTTATTTTTAGCCATGATCGATAACAGAAACAATAAGGGTATTGATATTTTAGAACAAATAGATAAATATTTTGTAAATATAAAAAAGGGGTAAAAAAAATGTTGGGTAAATTTGGCGAGGAAATTTCAACCATTGCTATGGCATTTATTGCGGTTTTGATACTTGCAGTTTTAGTATCGAAACGTAGTAATACCGTAAATGTTGTCGGAGCATTAGGAAACACTTTTTCTCAAGCAGCCGGAGCCGTAGCGAGTCCCGTAACAGGCTTCGAGCCGTCGATGCAGACCGTTAACGGCTTTGGTGGTTTTTAAAAATATAGGGAGCAAAAAAAAAAAATGAATAAAATTGTTTCTTATATTCAAGGACGTAGTCCCGCGAATGCGAACAATGTTTCACAATATATTTATACATCGCAATTATATCCGTCGCCAAAAACTACAATCGGAAACGGAATACCTATAAATATGACCGGTGTTGTTAATTTTGTATCGAATCCGGCACAACTTCAAATTAATCTTTATAAACAAGCAAGTTATCCGCTTGCCGGCGACGGTGTCAAATATAATAAATCGTTAAATTTTAACAATGGAACATTAAAAAAATGAGCATAATTAATTATATCGAAGAGCACAAAGGCACAAGTGCAATAATTGGAATAATTATTGTAGGTGGCATAATTTATGTTGCTTCTACTTACAAATCAACCGGCTCATCAGGCACTGGTAGATCGTCAAATATTAACGCAACAAGATCAGCTTCAAATTATAATGATGCCGTAACATCTTTAAATTTGGAAAGAAGTAAAAACGCAATTACAAATAATGAGAATATATTGGCTTATAATGCATCTGTAAATTCAACCAAAGCAAATATAATAAAAGAAAATTTGCAGGCAAATGCATATACACAAAATTTGATTGTTAAAAAAGCTATATCGGAAATAAATGCGAATACACAAATTATTAATTCAAAATTATCGTTCGCAAGTTTAGAAAAATCCGATAATAGTATGCAAAAAATTGTATATTTAAACGCTCAAAAAGGTATTTATCAAAGTTTTAATGAATCACAAGCAAAGATTGACCAAGCATATTACAATGCTCAAAGTCAAATCGGTGTTGCAAACGCAAATGCCGGAGCAGCAGAAAGAGTGAGTTATAATAAATATGCCTATCCTGCATACGAGCAAATGTTAGAATATATTGATAGATAAAAAAAAAATGAAAAAAAATATAATAAAAATAAGTCATAGCATTAGTCCGTTCATAGGAAAAAAAATTATAAGTGTTGACGATGTCATCACAAAAGAAACTTATAATAATTCGATGACAGAAAACACAAAAAAAATCGATGACAGAAAAAATTAAAAAATATATAATTTATGGAATTGTTGGAATAGTTGGAGTTGGTGGAATTTATTATTTTTATACAATTTCAAAAAAAACAAAAGGAAATGAAAATATGAGCGAGCCGGTTAATAATAGTATTTTTGTGCCGGAAAATGTGAACGCAAATATCCCGCTTATTTCCAATCAAACCGGGAGTAATACTCAAATCGCAGAAGTAAAAACTATAGCTTTAGAAAATATTAACGAGCCGAATAGAAACAGGCAACTTGCTAAAGTTATAATATATCCGAATAATTTTTTAAATCCGTTGATTAAAAAACTTGCAACACAACCGAATATACCGGCTCTTAAAAATCCGAGTTTAAATCAACCAACAATTATCGCATATTAAAAAAAATGGAAAACAAAAATAAAATAAAAATGTTAATGATTGGAGCAGGAATAATAGTAATTTTTTTATTGCTGTTAAAATCTAACATTTTAAAGAATTTTGAAAGACAGCCAAATGAAACAGAAAATTTAACACCAACAAAGTTAGAAAAATTCCCTGTTGAAAACAATAATTTAAATCTACCAAATTTGAATGTAAACACACCGGCAGAATATTTAATGTTATATACTTTTCAAATGCCTGCATATAGTAATTCCGGACAGGGTGTTTGTCCTTTGACAAAATATAGTACGAATAACACTGATTTGCTTGACAAATTACGGGGGTTATAATGGCTAAAAAAAAAGTAAAAAAATTATCTAAAAAAGGCAAAGCTTGTTCAATATGTCACAAAAAAGGATAAAAAAAATGAATGATTTAAAGCCGATTGAGCCCTTAAAATTAATGAAAAATTTGCTCCCGATTAGCCCTACGCCTGAGCAAATAAAAGAGGCAACAACAACAACAAAGAAGCTACCAACGTTTTTTGGTATACCTATAGAAAAATATTTTTTGCAAGGCGTAACGATTACGCTTGGCTTAATTTTAATAATCTTAGGCTTAGTATTTATTACAAAAGCTTATAAATTTATACCCGGAGTAAAAAATGAGTGAAATAGATGATGATATAGAAGAAAGCGACGTGCAAGATATTTTTGAATTATACGAAGCCTTAGTTACAATACTACAAAATATTATGGAGGAATTAGAAGCAACAGACGCAAGCATAGATACAAAAAAAGATTTTCAAGATATTTATCAAAGCACTGTTCAATTTATTTCAAAACAGGTAGAATAATGGATACGAATAGTGTGTTAATTATTATTGGCTTAATAGGAAATTTTGTGGCTATTATTGGCGGTACCATAAAAATATCTATTAGCATAGAAAAAAGATTTACAAGTATAGAAAAAGACACCATGAACATTCATAAATCAATATCATATATTTTTAATAAAGTTGATATGTGGGAAAAAAATGGGTAAAAAATTTAAGAAGCTTGAAATGCATATAGACAGGGAGTATAAAAAAAAAGGAATGTCTAATAAAAGAGCCTTGTATATTGCAAAAGCAACAGCCGGTCAGATTGCACGGCGTAAAAAAAAATAAGGGAGGGGTAGTATGTGGAATATAATTAAAACAGTTTATCAGGATATTAAAAAAACAGGTAAAACTGCCGGCGTAGATTTGGTAAAAGGGCTCCTATTTCTTGTCAATATCTTTCCGGAAATAAATAAAGATGTGTCAACTGTATCGGAATTAGTGGAAATAATAGATCCTAAAGCTGTAGGATTAATTACAACTATAACAGAATTAGTTGGCGTAACAGAAGCATCAATAAAAATTATATCAGAAATAAGTAATATTTTAAATAAAATTAATATTACAAATATAGAAAACGACGCAATAATTATAAAAAAAGATATAAGTAATTTAATAAGCGATGTAAATAAATTTAAACAAATTTGGTATACTCAAAGAGACGGGATAAATAAAATATTAAAAAATGTAGGAAAAAACACCATTGAAAAAGTAAATTTAAATCCTACGTCAAAAATATAAAATAAAAAAATGACAAAAAAATATAAACAAAAAAATAAAATGTTAAAAGAATTATGGAGCAGTTGGATACCAAACAAAAAAGGACAAAAGAAAAAAATGAAAGATATTCAAAGGAAATATAAAAAAATATGAGCAAACATATTTGTCCTTTATATAAAAACTTAGAGAATTTTTTAGAAAAAGAAGGAAAATATCCCATAGCTTTAAGCTTAATTTTTATTGCCGGGGTATCAATATATTTTTTAATAAATTTAATAGACAAAAAAAAGTTAGCGGTAGCAGCAACAGCATGGGTAGTTTATGTAT
>ENA-ORDP01000945-ORDP01000945.1-marine-sediment-metagenome-genome-assembly--contig:-NODE-945-length-17192-cov-5.865496_pt1 | contig 17192 bp, 16 predicted proteins | sample MGYA00248627_ERZ508539 | MGnify/ENA primary metagenome ERZ508539 (study PRJEB26208, sample SAMN05571518) | marine sediment metagenome | biome: deep sea; feature: Hydrothermal vent; material... | reverse complement strand
TTTTGGTATTTTGTTTTCCTGCATTGCTATCGTATTGAGTATCTTTCAACACAAACTTAAATCATAAAATCATGTTGTCCAAAAAGAAAAAAACTAATGAAAAAGAGGTTGTTTCAACAACTTATACTAACCGTTTTTTTACCAAACCGGTATCACGTTATCGCATTCCCGATGATGGCATGGATGCGGATGTGGTGTATCAGCTTATTCACGACGAGCTGAACATTGATGGAAATCCGGCGTTGAATCTAGCCTCATTTGTTACCACCTGGATGGAGCCGCAGGCCGAAAAACTCATTATGGAAACCCTGAACAAAAATTTGGTGGATCAGGACGAGTATCCTCAAACCGGAATTATTCAGGAAAGAGTAATTAATATGCTGGCACAGCTATTTCATGCTCCCGAAAATAAAGAATATGTTGGCACGGCTACCATCGGTTCGTCCGAAGCCATAATGCTGGGACTTTTAGCCCACAAATGGCGTTGGCGGAAAAAAAGAAAACAGCATGGTAAACCCACCCAAAATCCAAATATAGTCATAGGCGCGGATGTACATGTAGTCTGGGAAAAATTTGCGCGCTATTTTGATGTGGAAATGCGGATAATTCCTATGCAGAGAAACCGGTATATCCTCTCGGTGGAAGAGGTAAAACATCAGATTGATGAAAATACCATTTGTGTGGGTGTCGTTATGGGAACCACTTTTACCGGACAACTCGACCCGGTGGAGGAAGTTAATGCGATGCTCGAAGATATGGAGAAAGAAAAAGGCTGGGATATCCCTATCCATGTGGACGGGGCAAGCGGTGGCTTCATTCTTCCTTTTTTATATCCCGACTTTAAATGGGATTTCAGGTTGTCACATGTGCGTTCCATTAATGTTTCGGGACACAAATACGGACTGGTCTATCCCGGAATCGGCTGGCTTATTATGAAGGATAAATCGGAACTTCCCGAAGAACTGATTTTTTACGTAAACTATCTCGGAAGTGAGGAGGCCACCTATACACTTAACTTTTCGCGAGGCAGTGCCATGGTGGCAGCACAGTATTACAACCTGCTGCGTCTCGGTAGAAACGGTTACAGGCAAATTATGGAAAACAGTCTGATAAATGCCCGCTATCTTGCTTCTAAAATTAATGAAATTAAATATTTTGATCTGGTTAATAAAGATATAAAACTACCGATTCTTGCGCTTACCGTAACAAAATCAGCCGGATTTGACGTTTATCAGTTGTCGGATAAATTAAGAGAAAGAGGATGGATAGTTCCGGCATACTCGCTGCCTGCTGCTGCCGACGACATAAAAGTTTTGCGTATTGTAATTAAAGAAAATTTCAGCCGGGATATGGCAGACATGCTGATAGCGGACATGCTTCGGTTTGCAAAAGAACTTACGGGAGAGAAAAAACCAAAACCGGAAAGTACCTGTAGAAATCAAATTCATAAAAATATTTGCTGATACAAAAGACCGCTATATGAAGTTAACATAAATCATGCAACGAATTAAAGTAATTATTGCCCCTGTACTGTTTCTTTTCATTTTGTCAGCCGTTTTGGGAAGTTGTACAACAACTGTTCGCGCTGAGAATGGTGATAACCCTGATTTCCATTTGATAAAAACCATTCCGTTACCTCACATCAGCGGCAGAATAGACCATCTTTCCATCGACTTAAAAAACCACCGCCTTTTTATCTCTGCGCTGGGATACAATTCGGTTGTTGTGCTGGATTTGAAAAAAGAAAAGATTATCCATCGTATTTCCGGGCTGGATCATCCGCAGGGAGTATTGTACATTCCCGGGCTGAACAAATTATTTGTGTCAACTGCAGGCGACGGAAAATTGTTCGTTTACAATGCCGCCGATTATCAGTTACAAAAAACAATAGATTTTGGGGATGACGCCGACAATTTACGTTACGATTCGGCTTCCGGTATTGTTTACGTAGCCTATGGAAGCGGTGGTCTCGGGCTGGTGAATGCGAAAAACAACCGGCTTATTAAAAAAATTCCGCTGGATGGCCATCCCGAAGCATTTTCAATTAATAATCAGGACTCTCTTATTTTTGTGAATATTCCTGATGTCGGGGAGCTGGCAACCATAAGTCTGAAAAATTATAAGGTTGTGAATAAAACTTCCTTTATTGGCGGTCTCGGGAATTTCCCTATGGCTTTGGATCCGGCTCATCATCGTTTGTTTGTCGGATTCAGACTGCTGCCCCGGCTGAAAGTTCTAAATTCACGAACAATGAAACTAATTGCCACCCTGAAAACAGATCGCGATGCGGATGACATTTATTATGATGCACAGAAGAAGCGGATTTATATTTCATGTGGCGGTGGTTACCTCGATGTTATCCGGCAGGAAACACCTGACACCTATAAACTTCAGACCAGAATTAAAACAGTAGAAGGTGCCCGCACGTCACTTTATGTTCCACAACAGAAATATTTTTATCTCGCCGTTCCAAAATCCGAACACAATAGTGCGGAAATTAGAATATATCAGCGAGGAAATGCTGTAACGCACTGAGCCAAAGGATATAAAAAACTAATCTTTAAAAGATGGTGAGAAACTAAATGTATTTTTCTCCCTTTTCAATTTTTACATTAGTAACGAACAGCCTGATTTTCTGCTCGTCTTCTTTACGGCAAACCAGTAAAACATCATCCTGTTCCACCACAATGTAATCCTCAAGTCCTTGCAAAACAACCAGTTTGTCCTGCGGCATGTGGACAATACAATTATTGGTATCGTACAGCATAACGTTATTACCTACCACAGCATTTTTGTTTTCATCTTTTTCACGAATGGTGTAGAGAGACCCCCATGTACCGAGGTCTGACCAGCCAAAATCAACGCTGAGTACATACACATTTTCCGACTTTTCCATCACCCCGTAGTCAATAGAAATGTTTCTGCAAACAGCGTATGTTTCTTTAATAAACCCCGTTTCCTCTGAAGTATTGTATTTTCCGATACCTTTTTCAAAAAGGCTGTCCACCTCTTTCAAATGACTGTTGAAAGCTGCCATAATATTTCTCAGCGACCAGATGAAAATACCCGAATTCCAAAGAAAATCACCACTGGCCACAAAGGATTTGGCAATTTCGAGGTTGGGTTTTTCTGTAAATGTTTTCACCTTATGCAGCCTGCTGTCTTTTGGATATACATTTTCTCCTTCAAGCTGGATATAGCCGTAACCCGTGTCAGGACGGCTGGGACGAATACCCATGGTTATCAGCCAATCGTATTCAGAAGCCGCTTCCATGGCAGTTTTAATATCTCTGACAAACTCTTCTTCTTTCAGAATAATATGATCAGAAGGAGCTACTACAATAATGGCATCCTCATTCTCTTCTTTTATTTTGTAATTAGCATACGCTATACAAGGTGCTGTGTTACGCCTCGAAGGCTCGCAAAGTACCTGTTTTTCTTTAATTCCAGGTAATTGCTCCAGCACCAGATCGCGGTATATCTCGTTGGTAACGACATAAATATTCTTAGCAGGAAGAATTTTGGTGAACCTGTCGAAGGTAAGCTGAATAAGGGTTTTGCCAGTTCCGAGCACGTCCATAAACTGTTTGGGATGTGCTGTTTTGCTCATGGGCCAGAAGCGGGAACCAACGCCGCCAGCCATAATCACACAATAATAATTGTCCATCGTAATTTTTTTAGGTTATACAAAAATAATAGAATCTGTTAAAGTGAGCACATTTTTTGGAAATTCAATTAGAGCAACACTTTCCAAATCCCATTAACCATTAACTATTCACCATTAACCATTAACCATTAACCATCTCCACCGCCGTCAGCGGTTGAAAGAGGAAGATTCGTTTGCTGCCTAACTCAATACATTTATAGCGTTTCCGTAATTTTTCAACTACCTGAAACCTCCGGTTATTTCTGAAAAGAAACCTGTCGCCGGGTTGCAGGTCTTCAATTAGCGTTTCCTGTTTACCACCATCAAACAGCATAAGTGTCCGGGTCAGTTCCACATCGGCCTGGCTGGAAGCTTTGATATTTCGTAAATGCTGATAAACGCTTCGTTGCAAATCAGGCGGAAAGATATTTTTCTCCAGAAAGGGCTTCATCAGTTTGCGGTAATTGGCTTTCCACTCTTTGCCATGAGCCTGAACCAAACTACCATACTGCTTGTGTGTTAGTAAATGTGCCAACTCGTGAACAAAGGTGATGAAAAACGAATACGGATTCAAATCGTGGTTTATTGTAATACGGTGGTAAGCTTGTCTGTTGCCTGGCGGACGATAATCGCCCAGCCTCGAAGCCCTGCTCCTGGTAATTTTCAAATGGATTTGATGCCGGACGATCCAGACAAAAACTGAGTCAATCAAGGCTTCCGGAAGATATTCTGCTAATATTTCTTTTTCTTTCATGAAGATGAGCGCTAATGGACCTGTTTTGTCAAAGATACATCACGTATCAATTTCTCGAACGGTGCAGTTGCCTCTTTCCACCGATAATTTTGTTTTACAAAAACGAAGGCTTTTTCTGATAATTTTTGGCCTTCCTCCCGGTTTTCCAATAAAAACAGTAATGCATCGGCCAACTCTTTTGCACTGCTTCCCGTAAGGATTTCCTCATTTTCTTTGGCTTCTAAAGCAGCATTGGCGAGGGGTGTGGTGACACACGGGATTTTCATCGCCATGGCTTCTAACAGTTTATTTTGTAATCCAGAACCCATACGCATGGGGGCAATAAAAACATCGGAGCCTGCATAAGCTTCACGAATGTCGTCCATCCATCCGCTGACCTTAATTTTTTCATTCCCCAGATTTCTGACTTTTCTATGGGGACTTGCTCCGGCCAGCAACAGGCGTGTTTCCGGTTTTTCCTGCCACACCAGCGGCATAATTTCTTTGGCAAGAAACTGTGCTGCATCAACATTAGGCGGATATTTCATATTACCGGTAAAAACAATTTCCCGGTTCTTTTTTCGCGAAAGCGGATGAAAAAATTCCATGTCAACACCATTCCGAATCACAGTAATAGCACGTTTTTCAGGATGGGGGATCAAATCACGATCCTGTTCCGAAATGATAATCTTTTGGTCAAACAGGTCGAATATCTTTTTTTCAAAAGCTTCCATTCTCTTGTATTCCAACCGGAAAACGGGTTTCATAAGCCAGCCTGCATTGTCGGCACGCCGTTTTAATCCAAAGGAAAAAGCATCCTGATAATCCAGCGTTTTAGCAACAGGAACATCCATAAGGTAACGTGCTGTTCGTGAAAGCTGAGCAAACAGGTGGTCAGGATGGTATTCTGCAATCAACGCTTTTATCTTTCTGTTTGCACGCCGGCTGTAAAAGTAACCCGATTGTAACGGAAATCCTAAAAAATAGGCTCGCAGAATATTTACCGCACGCCCATAAGCCGGCAGGTCAATGAAATTAATAGAGCGGCAGTAAGGTTGCAACTGCTCAAAAGCTTTTTGTTTGTCCGCTTTTGGCAAAGGGTTTAAGGCACAGAGAATAATCTCGTGCTTTTCAGACAACACTTTTATCTGATGAAAAGCTCTGAGCTTATCCCCCTTTTCAAGCGGGTAAGGAATTCTGGAAAGCAAAACGAAAATTCTCATAAGTCAGCGTCTGTTCGCTTCGGACAAAGATCATAAAATTTCACGATAAAAAGCCTCCAACTGCCCGATTATTTTACGATTATCGTGTTTTGTTTCCATAAGCTTACGGGCATTTTTACCCAAATTAGCAGCTTTCTCCGGATTTTCATACAAGAGGGTGATGGCTGATACAAAATCTTCAGCTGTATCGGCAAGGAGTATACTCTCTCCATCGGTATATTCAATACCTTCGGCTCCGGTTTTGGTGGAGATAACTGCTTTCCCAAGGCACATGCTCTCAACAATTTTAATTCGGACACCGCTTCCGGAGAACAACGGCACAATAGAAATACTTTTTGAAAGAATAAAATCGCTGGCATCAGGCACTTCACCCATAACCATCACGTTTTTTTCATTCAGCTTCAAAAGCCACCGGGGCATGGCGCGGCCGGCGAGATAAAGCTTCAGAGCTGGAAATTTCTTACGTACTATTGGCCATACCTCTTTCAAAAACCAGCGTATCCCCTTCTCATTGGGCATCCAGTTCATAGCGCCAATATGAAACAAAGCATTTTCCTGCTGTTGTTTATCGTGAAACGGATAGTCTTCAAGATTTACACCAAACGGGATGGCATGCACTGGTTTTTGGCAATGACTTTTAAAAAATCCGGCATCTTTTTCCGTTATAGGCAGGATACCATCAAAATTATTCAGCACTCCTTTTTCGTAATCTTCGAGTGTGGTAAACAGGTGATGCAGGTAAAATTTCTTTACCGGATTCCGGCTTATTGAGAACATACGTTTCCATATAAGATGCTCAATGTTGTGTGCACGCAACACAATCCTGGCCTTGCTGTGTTTTCTGAGAATGTGGAGATATGGCGCCATAAAAAGTGTCTCCATCTGGACAATATTAAATTTTTCCTTTAGTAGAATCCCAACAAGTTTTTCTTCAAAAGCCTTTGAGATAAACCGTTGCATGTGATATGATTGTCGGGAAAACAGGTTTAATAAGGCCGAAATGGGTTTTACGGCCAAATTTAGATGAACGAATTCAATACCGGTATTTTTGCGGTAAGCCATCGGGATATCATCCGGAGCAACATGATATTTATCCGAATCCACAGCGAGAACTTTTACCTGATTTCCGGCATCAATTAACCCTTCAATCAGGTTGTTCATAGCCATGGCACCTCCTTCCTTTGCAGGCCATGGCGATTTGTTGCAAATGAAGAGTATTTTGAGAGGAGACATATTTTATCAGTCTGATTTTTTTTTCAGAAAAGGAATTTTTACTTTACCTAAAGTATGTATAATTTTCATCAGGCCTGTGTGTTTTTCAATATATTTTCGCCAACTTTCGGTATCCAAAAGAGGCGAATCGCTCGTAGCTTTGTAAGTCAGGAACAGGCCTAGAGGAAGAATGACTATCGTGGAGAGCCAGACACCAAATACTACGCTCATCTCACCGGCACGAGCGGCTTTCTCACCCGTAACAGAAATAACATGATAAATCACAAAGAAGATAACGGAAATAACCACGGGTAATCCCAACCCGCCTTTCCGAATGATGGCTCCCAGCGGTGCACCAATAAAGAAGAAAATAAGGCAGGCGAGAGAAAGTTTAAATTTCTGATTCCACACAATTTCATGTCGTATAATCAGCTGGTCTTTAGGCTTAACAATGCGGTTTACATGAAACAATACATTGTCTTTTGCATTACGGGCACGCCGCTGTGCATATCCTATGATTTGATTTTGCGTATCCCGGTCAAAATTCTTTAGAAAAGGATAGAGAATAGGGGGAGGTTTTGCTGCTTTCTGAACGATTTTCTTCTGCTTGCCGATTGCTTTTCTCTTTGGCTTCAACAAATTGAAACTGCGCAAAGAATTTACCTGAAAAGCGATTTTTCTATTTTTTACAAACAGGGTCAAAGAATCAATAGCATGATTAAGCTGCTGGATATTCAACATAGAATAATTATTCTTAAAAAGAGATTCATTTGTATGTCTCAAGTCAAGTTGCGACAGGTCGAACGAAAGAATTTGTTTTTTAAATTTCATCTCTTCGAAAGGATGAGTTTTCCGATATCCACGCTGATTGACAACTTCGATATAATTATAACCATTGAAAAGAGAGATAACCAAATGTTTTTGGTTAGGCGATAATTCCATTAAGCCTTTTTTTGCAACGGTCACTTTCACATCACCCATGCGGCTGGTATGATCATAAATCATGACATCATAAATGGTTTTGTTGTCTTTGGCTTTTCGACCTGCTCTGATAACATACCCATTGAGTTCATTGTCAAAAACACCTTCATTTAAGTTGAAAGCGAGCTTTTTCTGACGTACATCATAGAGTAAGGAACCAAATTTCAGATTGGCAACCGGGAAAACGTAATTAGAAAATAGAAAAGCACTGATACTTATGATAACGGCCAGAATGATAAGTGGTTGCATGGCTTTTTGTAAAGATATACCGGAACTCTTTATGGATACCAGTTCATAATGTTCTCCAAAATTACCAAAGGTCATGAGAGAGGAAAGGAGGACAGCGAGAGGCAGAGCAAGAGGAACAAAGGTTGCCGAGGCATAAAACATAAGTCGTAAGATGACAACCAGTCCGAGGCCTTTTCCTACCAGGTCATCAACATACTTCCACAAAAACTGCATCAACAATATAAAAAGTGCAATGACAAAGGTCATAAAAAACGGACCGAGATACGATTTCAGCATGTATTTATGAAGTCTTTTCATGGGAGCTATTAAAACCAGTTACAAAGATAGGGAAACTGTTGGGGATGAGATTATAAAAAAAGCCAATCTCTTATGGAGACTGGCTTTTTCAATGAATTCGCAGAAGATTATCTCTTCAATACTTTTCTGGTTGAGTAGTTTATTTTCAGGGCATTGGCCTTACGCAACTGCTGTTTTACATCAGTAACAATCCCCATTTTTGTATTTTCATCTACTTTTAAAGAAGTGGTGATGAGGTTTCTTTCGGCTTCGGGACGTGCCTGACGTTCTTTGGAAACAAATTCCGGGATATCCTTCACTGAAGCATAGCTGTCGTTAAGCTGAATACGTGGCTTGGTCCCATAAAGTGCCTTATTCACCGGTTCACCAATGTAAATATAACTCACCAGCGATTTCTTTTGAAGTTTTTGAACCTGTGTAGCCTCCGGAAGTTTTATTTTCACCATCAAAGTATTCTGACGCATGGTAGTGGTTACCATAAAGAAGAAAAGCAATATGAAAATAATATCGGGAAGCGATGCGGTATTAATCGACGGTTCCGCTTTGGTTTTTGTCGTCTTAAATTTTGTCATACTACTGTCCTCCTACATTTTCAGGTTCAGCTTCTGATACACGTATTGGAACCAACTTATTAATAATCTTAGTTTTTTTAGGATCAACCAGTTGGTCAAATTTTACACCATAATACTTAAGCGATTGCTGATCTTTCATTTCATTAAAAGCTTTCGCTATCGCATCCTGAACACTAATGTACATTTTATAAGAGGTTCCCCTGTCATTCTTTAACGAAACAATACCTTTTGTCATCATTACTTTTTTTCCTAATTCAGGGATGTAAACTTCTTTTATTTGAGGATATGACATGTTATTAGGGTGTAAAGACATAAAGTCTATAATTTTGTTGGACAGGCCATTAACAGTAGCCGGCAGCCCGTTTACAAGCATAAGGTCATGGTTGTTGATAAGGATTTTCAGGATGTTCCGTTCCTTAACATCTATTTTTTCGTTTTTATTTTTGACCGGGGGGGGTAGAATCCTCGTGATACCGGTATCAACATCCATGGTTGTAGTAACCAGAAAGAATATAAGCAAAAGGAATGCGATATCCGCCATTGACCCAGCATTTATTTCCGGTGCTGATCTTCTAGCCATAGCTTTATCTTATTTAAATATTTTTATAATTCCTGAATACAGGATAACGATAATAGACAATCCAAATGTAATATAGACGGCGATGAGGCCCATCCCAACAAGCTTGGAAGTCATAGCTGTAATATGATATGTTTCCAGTTGTAAAGCCGACAATTGGTTTGTGGCAAAGCCATAAGAAACACCTAAAATGATAACAAGAAGAACAACGCTGAGAAGCATTTTAATCAGGTTCTTGGGATTCATGGCTATGGTATAAACCGGTGCCAGAAAAAGCACTGCCACACCAAAGAAAAGCATAATTTTACCCCAACCAAGGAAAGCGTCCGTACTCATGACCCCGAAATAAAAAAGTATTCCCGGGATAGCTGATAAAATCAGCAGTACGTACAGAATCCATTTGGTGATGTTTGCAACTTTATCTTTCATGGCAGATTATTTTTTGTATTGTTTAGCCACAAGATCAATAAAAGCAATGGAAGTATCTTCCATGTCGCTAACCAAACTGTCTATTTTTGAAATAATATAATTGTAAAACACCTGAAGGATGACAGCAACAATCAAACCGAATACAGTTGTCAACAACGCAATTTTAATACCGGTGGCAACAACGGCAGGGCTGATATCACCGGCTACGGCAATGTCGTCAAAGGCTTTAATCATACCGATAACTGTACCCATAAATCCTAACATAGGTGCCAGCGCAATAAACAGGGATATCCAACTTACACCACTTTCAAGTCTCCCGGTTACGACGCTACCATAAGCAACAATAGATTTTTCCACGTCTTCCAATCCGTTGTCATAACGATTAAGCCCCTCCGCAAAAATAGCGGCTACCGGCCCTCTGGTATTGCGGCAAACTTCTCTTGCTCCTTCAACATCATTATTTTCAAATGCTTCTTCAACATTTTTCAAAAGTTTCTTGGAGTTGATGGAAGCAAGGCTCAGGTAAAGGATACGCTCAATAGCAATGGCGAGACCAAAAATGAGTGTTAACAGAATAGTGCCCATAAATCCGGGACCACCTTCAATAAATTTTTCCTTCAAAACCTGATGGAATGATTTTGGTTGTACTGGAGCAACAGGTGTCGTTGTGGCAACGGCAGTGGTGTCTGTAGCAGTCGAATCATTATTGACTACGGCAGAAGTGTCATTTGCTGTTGCGTCCTGGGCATAAACAAAATTTGAAAACCCAATGGTTAACAGGGCAGCAATTGAAATAAATGCAATTAATTTTTTCATGATTGATAAAAATTGATTAAAACGATTTTACATTTTCTGAAATGTGGTTACAAAAATATAAATTATTTGATATAAGAACTCTTTTTTAAGTATTAATAAATAAAATACGAAACTATTTTTCCTCTTACCAGCGGAGAGAGTGGGATTCGAACCCACGATACCCTTTAGGGGCATACACGCTTTCCAGGCGTGCCTCTTCAACCACTCGAGCACCTCTCCTTTTCCGGACGCCAAAAGTATAAAAATATTTTTAATGTACAGAAATTTCTCCCCTTAAGGGCAAATTCATAATCTCTCTAAACTTTTCCGGTGACAAATTTTCGCCTAACAGGTACATGATTTTTGTTAGGGCAGCCTCCGTGGTCATGTCGCTACCACTGATAATCCCCATCTTTTTTAATCGTAATGAGGTGTCATACTTTCCCTGTTCCACAGTGCCTGCTGCACATTGTGAAATATTAATAATGTACAATCCTCTCTCCACAGCTTTTTCCAGTATATCAAGAAACCAGGTTTCCGTGAGGGCATTTCCTGAACCAAAAGTTTCTAAAACCACTGCCTGTAATCCTGATATACCAAAGGTGGCTTCTATTACTTCCTTTGAGATTCCAGGGAATAATTTTAATATCGTTACCCGGTTGACCAAATTTTTATGAACTTTCAGTTTTTTGAAATTGGGTTTTAAAATATTGTGCTTATTATATTTGATGTAAACGCCTACATCGGCCAGCACAGGATAGTTGGGCGAAACAAAAGCATTGAAGTTCTCGGCATTGTATTTTATGGTGCGGTTGGCACGCGTCAGATAGTTTTCAAAATAGATACAAACCTCCGGAATCACGGGAGCATTGTCTTCGGTAGCCGCAGCCAGCTCAATGGCTGTGATAAAATTCTCACGTCCGTCGGTACGCAACACACCAAGTGGCAATTGTGAGCCGGTAAAAATAACCGGTTTGTTCAGGTTCTCCAGCATGAAACTTAATGCCGATGCTGTATAAGCCATGGTGTCGGAGCCATGTAACACCACAAACCCATCAAATGATTCATAATTCCTTTCAATAATTTCAGCCAGCTCAATCCAATGTGCAGGCGATATGTCGCTGGAATCAATAAGTGGTTCAAAACAATGAACCTCAAGATGATAATGAAACCGTTTCAACTCCGGAATTTGATCGTAAACACTTTCAAAGTTAAAAGGTCGCAGCGAACCGGTTTTAGTGTCTTTAATCATCCCAATGGTTCCACCGGTATAAATGATAAGCAGGCTGATTTGATTATCCATTCTCTTACAATTTCTTTAAAAAAAGCCTTTCAGCGGTGCTGTTTGTGATTTCAGCCACCTCTTCCGGCAGAATATTTTTTATTGTAGCAACCCTTTTTGCCACATAAAGCAGATAGGCACTTTGATTTCGTTTTCCCCGAAACGGTGCCGGTGTCAGATATGGCGCATCGGTTTCCAACACCAATGCTTCCAAAGGCAGCTGAGCCACTACTTCTGCCAAACCGCTGTTTTTAAAGGTAACAATCCCGCCAATACCCATTTTAAATCCGGTATCCATGATTTTGTCAGCTTCGCCCACAGTTCCTGTAAAACAATGAAAGACACCTTTTAAGTCATCAGTAAGCTCTTCTTTTACAATCTGGTAAGTGGCTTCGAAGGCATTGCGTGTGTGTATAGAAACTGCCAGCCGATATTTTTTGGCCAGCCGCAGTTGTTCACGAAAAGCCTCCATTTGTGCTTCTTCAAAGGAACTGTCCCGGTAAAGGTCAATACCGATTTCACCCACCCCGCAATAATTTCCCGTTGTTAGTTCCAGCTCAACCAATGCCAGCTCTTTTTCATAATTTTCTTTCACGGAAGTGGGATGCAACCCCATCATGGGAAAACAAAATTCAGGAAAAGCAGCAGTTATGGTTTTCAGGTCGTGCAGTGTGGTGCTGTCAATATTGGGCAGCAGCATACGTTCCACGCCGTTTTCCAACGCGTTGTTGATAACCTGTTCCCTGTCTTTTTCAAAATCGTCGAGGTAAAGATGCGTATGCGTATCTGTCAGTATCATACGGCAAAAATAGCGGAAAAAAGTGTGAAACCACAAAGCTATTCTTCCGGTGATTGTTCATCCCGCATTTCTTTTAACACTGCGTTAACCTCCCCTTCGGTTTTATACAATACGGCTTTGCAGATGCGAATGAGTTGGGCAGCCCGTTTTACTTTTGCCGAGAGTTCGTCCACTGAGATATCTTCATTTTCAATCTCTGTGACAATATTTTCCAGTTCTTCAATGGCCTGGGTATAATTTTGTTCTTTCATCTGTTTTATTTTTTGTTTTTTCTCTCAATGATACTTTCTATTTCACCATCGTATAACCTGGTGACCATCTTTTTACCCTGTTTTGCTTCTGCTGCCGATTTCAGAACTTTTCCATCAACAGTGGAAATGCTGTAACCCTTTTTTAACACATTTTCGGGCATCATCAGGTTAATTTTACTTTCCAGTAATCTGAGCCGGCTGTTCGCTTTTTGTACCGATTGTTCCGCATGGAGGCTCATCAGCTTTTGAACACTCTCAAGTTTTAGCCTTTCCTGTCGGATTTTCTGAACCGGCTGGTATTTGAGGTGCGAGGCAACGCTTACCACCTGTTCATTTGCTTTACCGAGCATCCCGGGAGCTGATTGCTCCAGCCTTTTCATAAGATAAATCCATTGGGTTTTATGACTGCTAAACAGGTTGCGTGCATGCACGGCAAACATTTTCGTCTGTTGCGAAAAGCTTTGCTTTTCCGTGGCCAGCATTTCCAAGGCATCCCGTATTATTTTTGTTTTGGCATCTCCAAGCCTCACAGCAAAATTATGAAACTGCTGAATCAGAAAATGACCTGCCTCAGTGGGTGTAATTTTGTTGGCGAAAGCCACCATTTGCACCACGGTAAGGTTGGTGGAATGACCGATACCCGTTATTACCGGAAGCGGGTATATTGCTACGGTTTTGGCAAGATGGTAGTTGTCGTAAGCGTTCAGCCCCACATCGCCACCTCCTCCGCGGATAATGGCTGCCACATCAAACTCATCACGGCGGGAAGCAATGGCATTCATTTGTGCAGAAATGGAACTAACCGCACCATCGCCCTGCAACAATGCCGGAAACAATGAAAGTGCAAACCGGTAATGCCATGAGTTATTTTCCAGTATATTTTTAAAATCGCTATAGCCTTTGCTGGTTTCCACAGAGATGACAGCAACACGTTTGGGTAACAAGGGCAAATTGCGTTTTTTGTTTTCCTCAAAAAGGCCATCCAGTTTCAGCCTCTCCACAGTCATCTGCTTTTCACGAGCCATTTCGCCCAACGTAAAAGCGGGTTCCACATCCAGAATATTCAACGCCAGTCCGTAGTGTTCGTGATAACTCACTTTGGCAAGAAACAGAATTTTCAATCCGTCTTTCAATGGTTCACCGGTCACTGTTTTAAATTTCCGGTTTATTTTATTATAGTTCCCTGCCCAGATATTGGCTCTGATTTGCGCCTTGATCAGGCCGTTGTGTTTTTCCACAAGGTCAGGATAGCAATGGCCGCTTTTGGGATAAAAGTTGAGCTTGGTAATTTCGGCTTTCACCCAGTAATAATCAGGAAAAGCCCGACTGATGGCCCGGCTGATACCTGAAGATATTTCCAGCAGGCTGTATATTTTTCTGTTTTCTATTGTTTGCGTCATGGTATTATTCTCAAGCAAAGATAAACCTAAAATAGCAAAGTATTTTATCGCCATAATCTCTTTTGGCGGGCTTAGGTTACGAAAACTTTATTATTTTTGGTATTTAACGATAACAACATAAATTTTAACGATGAAAGCAGCAATAATTAGTACCTATCCTCCCCGTGAGTGCGGCATAGCCACTTTCACCGAGAATCTTATCCGCGCATTGCCTGAGCAAATGGAAGAAAAAACAGAGGATGCCTCCATTTTTGTGGTTGCCATGACCGATAGGGAGGGGGCGTATGCTTATCCCGACATTGTGAAGTTTAGCATTCGCGAGAGTCATCAGAGAGATTATCTGAAAGCGGCTGACTTTATCAATTATTCGGCTGATATCTGTATCCTTCAACATGAGTATGGTATTTTTGGCGGAACCAGCGGGGTGTATATCCTCCCGCTCATCAACCGGCTTAAAGTACCGTTACTTGTTACTTTTCACACTGTTTTGAGAGACCCCTCCTTTAGCGAAAAAGCCATTCTTCGCGAAATTGGAAAACAAGCAGACAAAATAGTGGTTATGAGTAAGATGGCAGTAAAATTCATAGTTGACATTTACGAGATACCGCGAAAAAAAATCGTTATCATCCAGCATGGATTTCCTGTTTTCGACTATGAGAATCATGATAAATACAAACAGAAATTTCATCTTAAAAATAAAATCACCATGACAACTTTTGGTCTGCTCAGCAGGGACAAAGGAATAGAAACCGTGCTAAAAGCTTTGCCGAAGGTGGTTGCGAAATACCCCAATGTTATTTATCAGGTTCTGGGAAAAACCCATCCGGGTGTGATAAAAGTATCGGGCGAAGAATACCGCCATTATCTGAAACGACTGGTGCAGAAAAACAACCTGGGGAAGCATGTGGCTTTTATTGACAGTTTCCTCGAAGAGCCTGATTTGTGCGCTTATCTTTCGGCTTCGGATATTTACATTACGCCATATCCCAATGAGGCACAGATTACGAGCGGGACGTTGGCTTATGCGGTAGGTTCGGGTGCGGCAGTGGTTTCCACCCCTTATTGGCATGCTGTGGAACTGATTGATAAAGGCCGGGGTTGCCTTTTTCCGTTTAATGACCACGAAGAGCTTACCAATGTGCTGGTTGATTTACTGGACCATCCTGCTAAAATGGAGGCAATACGCAACCGGGCTTATACTTATGGTCAAAGAGTAACATGGCCTCTGCAGGGAAAAAAATACCTGAAAGCTGCCGGGCAGACCCTAAAAAAACACCACAGTCCCAACCACCCGAAAGAAAAAATTGTTGACCCGACACTTTTGCCCACACTGGATTTGACACATTTCAGGCGGCTTACAGACACTACCGGGATCCTGCAGCATGCACGGTACAGTATTCCCGATTATCGCCACGGCTATTGCCTCGATGATAATGCACGGGCTTTGCTGGTGATGAATATAATTTATGAAAGACAAAAAGAACCGGAAGCACTTAACTTTTTGTCCACCTATCTTTCTTATATTAATTACATGCAAAATCCGGATGGCAGTTTCCGGAATTTTCTCAGCTACGACCATAAATTTCTTGATAAAAAAAGCTCGGAAGATGCCTTTGGCCGAACAATTTGGGCCTTGGGCTATCTGCTGTCCCATGCGCCGAACGATGCTTTTTTTCAGATAGCTCATCAACTTTTTAACCAGTCGTTCGATATTTTTAAAGATTTGAAAAGCATACGTGGAATTGCCAATACATTGATTGGCATCAGCCATTATCTCGAACGCTTTCCTTATGATGAAGGAATGGTAAATATTATGAATGACCTTGCCGGGAAATTAACGGATGCCTTTGAAAAGGAGAACAGCCCGGACTGGCACTGGTTTGAGCCGATTTTGACTTACGATAACGGATTGTTGCCTACCGCTTTGTTCTGTGCTTATGAAAAAACGGGGCAAACCAAATACCTGAAAGTTGCCGAAGAAAGTATGAATTTTCTGGAAAGTGTTACTTTCACAGGTGATCATTTTGTGCTCGTAGGAAACGATGGATGGTATCGGAAAGGGGAGAAACGCGCCAGATTTGCTCAACAACCTGTCGATATTATGGGGATGGTGCTTATGTACGAAAAAGCGTATCTCATTACAGAGAATAAAAAAGATTATCTCAATAAAATGTTTATAGCATTCGAGTGGTTTCTCGGTGAAAATGATTTGCGTATTCCTTTATTTGATTATGAAACCAAGGGCTGTTGCGACGGACTGGAAAAGGATGGGGTAAACCGTAACCAGGGAGCCGAAAGTTTGTTGGCCTATTTGTTATCACACATGATTGTGCTCGAGGCTTTTGAAAAAGAAAAAACCATTTAAAAAGACGAACTAAAATGGAAATAGTAACCCGTTATTCCCGTAATCCCATCCTCACCAAAGACGATGTCCCGTATCCGGTGGTTACCGTACACAACGCTGCCGTAGTGAAGTACAACGGAAAATATATCATGGTTTTTCGTTCGCATTTGCATAACGGTCGCAGTATTTTGGGAATTGCCGACAGTGAGAACGGCATTGATTTTAAAGTCCGGAAAAAACCTTTTATGACGCCTGACGACAAAAGTCCGTACAGCAAATATGAATCCTGGAGTATTGAAGACCCGCGGATTACCCGTATTGATGGAGAATACATTATTACCTATAGCGCTTATTCGCCCCACGGCATTCGTGTCGGCCTGGCAAAAACCCGTGATTTTGAAA
>ENA-ORDP01000944-ORDP01000944.1-marine-sediment-metagenome-genome-assembly--contig:-NODE-944-length-17219-cov-2.896295_pt1 | contig 17219 bp, 10 predicted proteins | sample MGYA00248627_ERZ508539 | MGnify/ENA primary metagenome ERZ508539 (study PRJEB26208, sample SAMN05571518) | marine sediment metagenome | biome: deep sea; feature: Hydrothermal vent; material... | reverse complement strand
TCTGCCCGATCCAAAGAGCTATGCAGGCACCATAGGGGTGAATACCACCTATCCGTACGGGTTCAACTATCCGTACGGATAGGTGGTGGAAAGGCAAACACATGGGTTCGCCCTAATAGCGATATGTTATTTTATGCTTCCAATTGATTATGATTAATGCGACAGTTTCTTAGTATTGTGTCCTGCATGGGCGGGATCACTCCTTAGACCCTTTCAGTTATGGCAGTCTGATTCACACGGACTTTAAACTGGCCTACAAGCTCTTCTAACTCGCCCACACGTCCCATATTTTCAGCACCAAACTGAGATACGCTTTCAGCCGATTGACTGAGCTCGTTGACACCACTGGCCACATCTTCCATACCGATCTGGGTTTCCATGGAAATCTTTGTGACCCGACTCATTGAGGTTGTAATATTCTCAACAGATTGATCCATCTCTTTGGACGAGCTTTTCACCCCATCCGTCAACTGGACGATAGAACTTAAGGATTTCAATATCTCATTGCTCCCAAGGGCTAATTCCTGCATGGCGTTTTTGATTTCCAGCATGCTTTGGGTCACATCTTTTACACCACTTACTATATCCACAAAGGATTTTCCCGTTTTGCCCGTGGATTCTTCAGATATTTGGATATAGTGAATCACTTCTTTTAGAGAATTGGATATTTCTTTTGAGTTTTTGGATGTGTCTTCAGCCAATTTTCTGATTTCATCAGCCACAACGGCAAAGCCTTTACCTGAATCCCCAGCGTGAGCGGCTTCTATGGCAGCATTCATAGCCAGAAGGTTGGTTTGTTCTGCAATGCCATTGATCACGCCAATCATATCGATCATGACTTTGGCTGAGTCAGCCACCTTTTTGATCATTTCCACACTGTCATTCATCTCATTTTCCCCCGCTGAAGCTGTTTTCTCTAATTCATTGACAACCTGTAGCTTTTCATCAGATATTTTTGCAATACTCTGTATGGAGGAGGACATCTCCTCAATGGCTGTAGAGGACTCACTGATAGCCGTGGATTGGGATGATATCTGTTGATTCACATGGGACACAAAGCTTTTGACATGATCCACATCCTGTGAAGACTGTTCTATTTCGCTGGCCAGATGGCGTGTTTTATCCTTTAGCTGATCCATATTGACGCGTATTTGTCCCAGAGAGCTGGCTGACCCTTCTGAAGTGATGGCTAAGTCCTCACTGATTCTTTTGGTGCCATTGGTGTTCTTTTTGATCTTCTGGATGAGATCATTCAGGTTTCCAACCATCAGTTTTAAGGCAGTATAAACGCTGTGATCATCTTCCTCAGAGATGTGAGTGTCAATATCAATATCCAGATTCCCGCTGGCGACCTGATAAACCATTTCCCGTATCGTTGCCGGCTCATCCCCCAGCTCTTTCAACACTCTACGGATCATGGCGATATTCATAGCCATAAAGATCACTAAAAAGAGAATGATGATGGCTATAGAAACAATGTATAGATAAGTTTGTCCACCCAGGGCCTTGACTTGTTCTTTGGTACGTCCATCTACCTGGTCTGTTGCATCATGGACTGGTTTCATGATAAGAAGCTTGTCATCATGATACTTTTTGTCAAACATAATCCGTCGTGCCATGTCAAGGTCTGGTTCTTTTTGGATCACATATTCCCCATTACCATTATCATAACGTCCTTTCACAGCGTTTATAGCAATGATTTCTGTTGTGACAAGAGCGTTGGCCTTGTCTTCCGCTTCCTTCAGTTTTGCAAGTTCCTTCTCAGTAAAGCCTGCCTCTTTCATGAGCTGTTTTAGTGGGATGCTACGACCGTCTGGACGGGGTTTTTTCCCGTTGCGTACATCCAGAAGATCCCAATACTTTTTCTCCCACGTGGGATCCGTCGTGACCACATAGCTTCTTGCGTATCTGGTCAGGTCATCCGAGCTTTGACGAAGTTCATCAGCCAGTAGATAGGATTTGTAGCGGGTGATTTGGGCCTTTTCCAGCTCATTTTCTGCTTGAAACAGTAAATAAGTGAACAAAATGAGGGCGATCAAAATCAAGATGGATAAACCATAAAGGGGTAAAAATACTTTTTTTAGCGACATTTTCTCTCCTGGATTTAGTAAACACAGGGAATTATAATTGCAATTGCCTCAAAATGCAAGAAAAAATAGTGAAGACATCGAATAATTCATATTATGATGAATCACGGATCTCACTCAGGATTTTATCAGCCCCCCTTTCAACAAGCGTATCAGCTAGCATTATACCAAAAGCTTCAGCAAAGTCATTGTATGGGAGAGTCAACTGGCCCACACGCTGCTCCTTTAGCATGGTCTGTCCATCCAAAGAAGCCACCATCACATCCATGTAAATGATCGCATCTGTAATCCCATTCATGTAGGCATAGCCGCCGATGGGAACCTGACAGCCTCCTTCCAAACACCTCATGAAAGATCTCTCTGCTGTTAGGCACACTTGAGTCACGTAATGATTGAAAGGTTTCAGGAGTCCATTTATGAAGTCATCCTCTACACGGCACTCCAAACCTATGGCACCTTGGCTCACTGCTGGGATGCAGACACCAGGATCAATGTACTCGCTGATTCGATCAGCCCAACCCATTCTATTCACTCCGGCGGCGGCTAATATAATGCCATCCAACCCCTCAGACTCCAGCTTCTTTAGGCGAGTGTTCAAGTTCCCTCTCAGATCCACAATCTCCAGTTCAGGATAATGGTGGAGTAGCTGGACCCTTCGTCTTAGGCTACTCGTCCCGATGCGGGCCGATTTAGGGAGGTCGTCCAGCTGACTGTAGCGCTTTGATATGAGTACATCCCGTGGATCCTCCCTCTCACCAACGGCTACAACATGAAGACCCTCGGGTAATGTGGTGAGGACATCTTTCATGCTGTGGACAGCCAGGTCACTCTCCCCACTGATAAGGGATTCCTCGATTTCCTTTACAAACAAACCTTTCTCACCCACCTGTGAGAGGGGGGAGTCGAGGATTTTATCCCCCGTGGTTTTAATAATATTGAGATGGACTTGAATATCCTCATATTCCTTTTCTATCCAGTCTTTAACGTAATTACTCTGGATGAGGGCCAGTTCAGAGCCTCGTGTTGCGATCGTTATATTTCTTTGAGTCATAGTAATTTCCATTGATTTACAGGATGGATCAACCGTGATAGATCCATTCTTTGAAGTTTAAAAGAATCCTCTATTTATGAATCTTTGACTGGATCGTTGTATGGCCCTTTTTTATCATACTGTTCAGCCAATCGAAATACTGTCTCTCGAAGTCATCCATGGTATCAATGGATATAATCTCTTTTTTCCGTTTGTCATCCACCTTTTTCCGTTCAGCCAACTGCTGACTCCATCCACTGCATGTGAAAGCAAAGATAAGTTTATCAAACTGCCATGCGTAAGCCAGTTCGGATAAAGTCCCAGCCCCTCCACCTATGGCCACAACAAGATCACCGGCGAGAACATTCACCAGATTCCTGGCATAGCCTATTCCAGTAGGGATCACAAAATCACTATACTCATTCGCATCCTCAAGGCCTGGATCAGGAAGGATCGACAAAACCAAGCCTCCAACGTCCTTTGCCCCTCTACTGGAGTGTTTCATGACCCCCTGTTTTCCCCCTGTGATCAATAACGCCCCACTTTCTCCTATGATTTTACCCGTCTCATAGGCTAATTTCTTATCGCCCGGACTCGCGAAATTATTACCAATCACAACCACCTGTATGATTCTTGACATAGTCCTTCCCAACATTAAGATATGAATTTGTATTGACAAGATTCCTTAAATGAAGTATACTTCATAATATAATACCACACAGATCAAATAATGTCCACTTTCCTTTTTTTTTATCATCGTGTTTTAAGGAGTCCATTATGGAAATCAAGAAACAACTATCTGTTTTCATGGAAAACAAGGCTGGAAATCTTGCCAAGTTCTCAGGCCTATTAGAAGAGTCCAACATCACTATTCTTGGCATCAGTGTGACAGACGCTGTGGATCATGCTGTCATCCGTCTTGTTGTTGATGATCCCAAGAAATGCACCCATGTCCTGGGGGATAACGGGATCGTTGTAATCGAAAGCGATGTTCTACAGGCAGAAGTAACCCGTCAGCCTGGAGAGCTTAAGCGAATCGCCCAAATCCTTTCTCAGGAATCCATTAACATTGACTATATTTATGGCAGCGAATGCCAGGGAAGCGGCAATTCAGCTTTAATCCTGAAGGTCTCAGACCCCAAAAAAGGTCTGGAGATGATGAAAAAGCATCTGACTAACTGAGTCTAACCCTAAGAACCTGGGAAAAGTAATTTATCTGTTTTTTTAATTGATATTTCTGATTAAATGGTTACTTTTCTTAGAGTATGATTTGCCAAGTTTCTTATTTATCATTAATTGATCCCTTCTAACGGCCAGGTTTATGATAATTATTTCAGTATATAATCAATACTATATGAACAACATTTACGGGTCATCACTTAGATAAATAGCCTAATTTTTTAACGTGATATATTAGAAATGAATAAACTTAAACGATCTAACAATAAAGTCCCAAAAAAGATAAGTAGCTATCAACGGCGTAAAAGGGAAATCCGTGATCTGGAACACACAAAAGCCAAGCTTAACAAGCTTTTGGATGTCTCCAGGAACATCATGTCCGAGATGCATCTTAGAGCATTGATTGAGAGTATCATGCAGAATGTCACCATCGTGATGAATGCCGATCGCAGCACTCTGTTTATCATTGATGAAAACAAGAATGAGTGCGTCTCCTACGTGGCTCAAGGAAGTGATGAGATACGTTTTCCCGTTGGAGTGGGGATCGCAGGCCATGTGGCCAAAACAGGGGAAACCATTAATATCCCTGAAGCCTACAAAGACCCTCGATTCAACTCGGCTTTTGACAAGAAAACAGGGTATAAGACGAATACCATCCTCACCATGCCCCTTAAAAACAACGCTGACAAGATTGTTGGGGTCACCCAGGTGCTGAATAATCTGGAAGGGACGCCTTTTACCAAGCAGGACGAGATGTTACTGGGTGCCTTTTCCTCACTAGCCGCCATTGCCCTGGAAAATGCCAAGCTTTATGAGGAGGTCTTAGCCGAAAAGAATCTTAACGAAACCATATTAGAAAACATTCACAACGGTGTCTTGACCTTTAATCTTGATGGGAAGGTCATCACAGTAAACCAGTCTGCTTCCAACATCCTTGGGATCCCCTCTAACGAATTGATGGATAGAGATTACAAGGTTATTTTCCGTGATAAAAATCAAGGCATTATGGAAGCCATCCAAAGGGCACAGGTTTCCAGTCACATGATCCAGCTCTTTGATATTGACTACATCGATCAAAAGGGAAAAACAAGCCACATTAATCTGAATGTCAAGCATCCCACAAAGACCAAGAACGTTAGCATTGGGCAACTCCTTGTGATAGAGGACATCACCAGCGAAAAGCGTATGAAAAGCACATTGACCCAATATGTTAGTAAAGAAGTGGCTGAACAGATCCTTAATAATGAGGTGAGTCTTCAGGGTAAGCGGCAGAAAGCGACCGTCTTGTTTTCCGATATACGCAATTTTACCACTCTATCCGAACGATCCCAGCCGGAGGAAGTGGTGGAACTCTTGAATGAGTACTTTGACATTATGATTGACGTTATTTTCAAGCACGAAGGTACGCTGGATAAGTTTATTGGGGATGCTATCATGGCGATCTTTGGAGCACCCATTACTCATGAGGACGATCCCAGACGAGCTCTTCAGACAGGGATTGAGATGATCCAGAACCTCAAACTCTTCAATGATCGGCGTAAAAACAGGGGTTTATCCACCATAGATATTGGTATAGGCATCAATTCAGGGGATGTCTTAGCCGGTAACATTGGCTCAGAAAAACGCATGGAGTATACAGTTATTGGGGATACGGTGAATCTGGCCAGCCGCCTGGAAGGCTTAACCAAACAGTTTCCCCACAAGATCCTCATTTCCGAGTCGATCTATGAAGAAGTCAAAGATCAATTTGATTTAGAGTATCTGGATGTAGTTCATGTGAAGGGAAAGAACATACCGGTAAAGATTTACGGCGTTAAGGACTCCCACTACCCTGATTTTAATGGGGTTCCAGATGATTCAAGTACTGCTCAGACTGTGTGACCTCCTATTATTTGGAATCCTTTTCCTCACCTCATCCAGACGTTTTGACTTGCCCAGGATTGATTCAACCTACAACGGTTTGTATTCTATAGCAATTTTAATATATAGGGAGAAGGGAAAAAACTGAATGGAACCAATCATTTACTATATGGCAGGGGTGATAACCGGTGTAGTCCTTGTTTTTATCATTAATATGATCAACAAAAGGAATCTGGAAAAGACTTTTGGCCATCTATCCAAAGAAGCTTTATCCCATAATACGGATGAGTTTTTAAAGCTTGCCAATGATAAACTCATGGGACAAACCCAAATGGGTGAAAAAAACCTTGAAGGCAAGAAAAAACTCATTGATCAAACCCTTGAAGTGATGAATGACAGCCTGAAAGAAGTCCATAAAGTTGTGACAGACTTTGAGAAGGATAGGGAAAAAAAGTTTGGCGAAATCACCAATGAGTTAAAACGGACTACTGAACAGACTCATCGACTCCAGGAGACAACCAGCCACTTATCTTCTGTCTTGTCGGATAAAAAGGCGAGAGGTCAATGGGGCGAACGGATGGCGGAAGATGTCTTAAAGCTTTCCGGATTTATTGAGGGGATTAATTATCAAAAACAAATGACTCAAGAAAGCGGTCAGAGACCTGATTTTACTTTCTTTTTACCTCAAGAGAAAATAATCAACATGGATGTCAAGTTCCCTTTTAATAATTACTTAAAGTATAGCGAAACAGAAAGCGAAGCTGATAGAAATCAATATAAAAAGCAATTCTTGAGGGATGTCAAAGATCGGATCAAGGAAGTCATCACCAGAGATTACATCAATCCGAAAGAAAATACAGTTGATTTTGTTATCTTATTTATACCCAATGAACAGGTTTACTCCTTTATCCATGAACATGATCGAGATATTTTAGATGATGCTTTAAAAAAGAAGGTGATATTTTGCTCACCCCTGACCCTTTATGCGATTCTTGTGGTGATCAGACAGGCGATGGATAATTTCCACCTTGAAAATACCGCCTCAGAGATACTGAATTGTCTGACGGCCTTTGAAAAGCAGTGGGGAGAGTTCATTGCGTCTTTTGATAAACTTGGGAAAAAGCTGGAGGACGCTCAAAGTGAGTTTCACACGTTGACGTCCACACGGAAGAATAAATTAGAAGTTCAGCTCAGACAAGTAGAGGATTTAAGGAAGCAAAGAGGAATAGAATAAATTAGATTTTTGGTAGTGATAATAAAGTTAGTGATAGCCCAAAAGGCTTTTAAATTGTCATCCTGGGCTTGCCGAAGGGTTGTTCGCTTAAAAAATAATCGACATATGGTTCGACAGGCTCACCATGACATCTTGGTGAACAGATTTTCCACCCCTAACTATTTTGGCACCACCAAATATTTGAGGTTGACAATTAGCCGATAAGTGTTATACTAGTGAGTATAGAATTGACTTTACTAGTAAAAATTGCTTTCTTTTATGGGCCAATCTAAAGAATTAATAGTTTTGGCTCTACGTAAAACAGGTATCGATAAAGTGGTAGAACTCAGATCCAGGCTTAAACCAAGAATGACCCTAGACTTCACCCCCTTGGTGGATATCATATTCATTCTCCTCATATTCTTCATCCTTTCCTACAACCAGGCGAAAACTCGTGGGTACCGCGTGGAACTGGCAGGAGGTCAACAAGGCAACGTAGTTATCGACCCAAAGTCTGATCCTATCATCATAAGCGTTGATAGAGACAGTATCCTTATGAAAGATCGAACTCGAAAAGTACGTATCCAAATGAAGGAAATTGATCAACTCAATCAGGTCTTAAAAACATGGGTGAAAGAGTGGCAGGAAAAACATAAATCCCTCGACAGGGATGAGCCAGGGAAAAATAAAACCCCTGAAGTTATCGTCAATGCTGAAGAAGATCTTGAACTGTGGGTGATATTAAAACTTTTTGACCAGATTAAGTTGGCCAATATACAAAAAACTCCTTATCTCCATTCTAAAAAGCGATCTGCACGAAGGAAAGGGCAGTAGGTCATATTATGAAGTTTAAACCATCACATATTGCCACGTTCTCAGCCTTGTTCATTCTTATATTTATTGTTCTAGTCCTCGTCTTGGGGTCTCTCCGCAATACTTTTTCCAGCCTGGAAAAGCAGGTCATCAGTGTTTTGGAGGCAAAACTCAAAACAAAAGTAGAAATTGGCAAGGTCGAAGGAGATTTTGTCAACAAGCTTATTCTTAACGATGTTGTCCTGTACGATCAATTCAGAACAGATCTGGTCCTGGTAAAGGTTCAGGCAGTTATTATAGAGTTCAACATGGTGGATACCCTCCTCGAAAAGGATATACCTTTAAGGAACATAAAGAAAATAACGGTTCAAGACTTTGACCTTTATATGGATGAAAACTTTGGACAGCTTGAAGGAGTCAAGATAATCGCTGGTATCGATGATGGTGTGGATGATGGAGCAAAGAACCTGATTGTTGATATTAAGGAGGGTCGTATCCATTCACGGTTTCAAGCCGCCAAATATGGGGAGTTTCAGGCGGATCACATTCGAGCCAGATTTCAGATTATCCCCAATGGTCTATCCTTTGAAGGGTTCGGCTATCTAGAGGGGGATGACAAGATTTATCAGGGGACTCAAACGCCCTTTCATATTTACGGGGATAATAGCATTAGTAAAGGCTCTATGAGAGGGACTTTAGACCTTAAAAGCATCAATTATCTCAATTATAAGTTTAAAAGTATAGCCTTCGATTATGAGATCACATCAGAGAAGATAAAGTTCCATGTGGAGCCAAGTCAGTATGAGCCTTTTATCCGTGCCTTACCAGGTGCCTATGTTGAGAGCTATCAATCAGATAACAAGTACAAATACTTAATCGACCTATCTTTTGAGTACCTCATCGATGAAGAGGATATATATCTTGAAATCCCTGTGACTGAAAAGAGCGAGGCGGTGAAGGCCATTGTCAAGGATTATCTGAGTCATTCGGATTTCTCAAGTTATCTCTCTCGTATCAATAAGAACTTTGACTGGCAGCCCTATGGGAAAGCATTGTTCCGATTCAATCGGGGCGACCTGACAGACTTTGATTTACATATTAATAGGGTGGATAACGTGATCCAGTCTAAAGATCGCTTATCCTTTCGATTGAGTATGTCTGAATCGGCGGATAACCCCGGGCTTCGTAAAATTGCTATAGAGAAAATCCATTATGACAGCCCTGAAGGGGGATCCATCAAGGGAGCGATGAGCTTCAGCTTGAACCAGGACTTCAAAAGCCTTGACCTGGAGATTGACAAGCTCAATATACCGGCCTTTTTTCCAGATCAGCCTAAGGATTCATGGACTTTTACCCGTAAAAAAAGGGACTCACCCATCAACATAAAGAAGAAGGATCCTGAAGAAAGCCTGCTAGAGAAAGTAGATCTAAACTATGATACCATCACCACCCGCCTCACTATCCATAAGCTTAAAAATGCCTATGAGTTCTCTTTGCAGAACAATAAATTAGCCTCCAAGTCTATCCCAAACGCTGATGGGAAAGTATGGACAAGGGGGGGGCGGATTGGCTTTGAACTCAAGGGAGAAGAAAAGGTAGAATATCGCGTGACAGCCAGCATCGACCCTCTTAAACCTGATGAGGTCGATTTCGATCTTAAGCTGGGACGTCTAAATTATCCCCTTCTGAAGGAAGTTTTGGCCCTCAAACCCGATTTAGGGGAGATTACCTTTAAAGGGGATCTTAAGGGGAAGGTCAATCTCAAGGATCTTAAAAAATCTACGGCTAGAGGGCAATTCAAGGTTGTCTCTATGGGCAGTTCTGCTAGGAGAACAGGTTCATCCTCACCCGGAGCTTCCATCGATCCTGATATCAAAAACTTGGCCAGCCTGAACGTTCAATATAAAAACTCAACTCTCTACTTCGACGACTCCCATCTCTATGAGAAAGATATAAAGTTTAAGGGGCTGATCAGCTTTGTGAATGGGACAATATATCCAGAGTTTACCCTAAAATACTTAGGGATACCTATTTACATAGACGGGGCTGTCAGCGAGGAGAATGGACGCTATCACACTAAGGTTAATCTTGTTTATGATGATTTTAACCGCCAATGGACTGCCTTCGACGGCTATCTAAGCCTTAAAGATCATAAGATCCACTTTGAGGACTCCCTTTTACGCCATCACCAAAAGCCTTATCATGTTAGAGGCACCATTGGCTGGAAGGATAATCAACTTTCAACCGATCTAGCCTTGATCCCAAAGACTTTCGATGCTCCGCCCAACAGTCAGGATAACCTGTACTTAAAAGGGGCCATAGGCTTTTCCAAACATCAAAAGCGAAGGACAATCTCTCCCCAAATTACTTTCACACATCATAACACCCCCTATACCCTGAAGGGGCAAGTTGTATTAGAGAAGGATAAAATATTACCACAACTCACTTTAGCCTGGACCCCATCTTCAGGAAAACAGAAGAAGTTTGCGATAAACGGTTCGGTGGACAATAGAAAAAATGGTATAGATGCCGACCTGGACCTAAGTTATAACAAGTCTAACTTCAACCTGACGGCTTCCATACGTCAAAAGAAAAAAGGTGTTCATCTTGGCCTCCTTCTGAATGGCTTGGGAATCCCCATGGGACTGGAAGGCCTTATCTTCTCTGACCCTAAGGGAGGAGTACGCACACAAATGGCTCTCAGTATGGGAGAACGTTTGCTAGAGATCGATGGACACTTCTCCAAAAAAGGAAATACCATTTACTCGAACGTCTTTTTCAGGAGCGACGAACACAGGGCTCACCTCAACGGATATGTGGCCTATAAAGATAAGTACTACTTCCCCTATTACAAATTGACTTACTCATCCCCCGCTACCGACTATAAATCGATGGCTTTCATTCTGGAAGGCCAGATCACAGAATACGATCGCTATTTTGATATTGACACAGTCATTAATAAGCGTCTTAATATCACAGGGCAATATAAGAAGTATTCTCTTTTGTCTCTCAAAGTCTTTTTTGACGACTTCATCGTCTCCACACCTGATCAGAAGACAAGCTTCACATTATTTAACAAGTATAATCAAGAGGGAATCGTTATTAAGGTCTCTGGAAAAGGCATTCAAAGCAAGGGAGAAATTGGGGTGAAAAGCTTTTCTTTTCTACCGAATAGCAATATTGAGGTAGAAACCCGATTTTCCCATCATATACCCTTTGATAAGTCTTTTGGGAAGCAACTTAAGAAGATTGTCTTCCACTCTATGATCATCAGGAAAAATAAAAAGCCGATTCTCGTAAGTAGTGGAGGATTATCCGTTATCGACAATGTGTGGTCCCTAAAGCTGAGTGACAAAAAAGGACAGACAAGTCTAGCCGTCGAATACGATGCAAAAAAGGAAAGGATCGACTCACGTCTTCGTTTCAACAAGTTTAGTTTAAATAACTTCAGTCCTTCATTGAGAGGAGAACTTTCAGGAGAATTGTTTCTGAGAGGGCCTGCCAACAACCCGGATATCTTATCCAGTGGTCTCATCATAGAAAAGGGCCGTTTGGATGATCAACCCTTCAGCGGCAATTTTAGCTTGACAAAAAAAGATAAAGTCATATCCATACCGACAGCCTTTTTCTCCTTGAATAACATGGCTTTACAGCTCAAAAACATGAAATATACACTCCCTCAAATACCCACTACGATGAGTGAATATTTTACAGAACTCAAGGCCAATGGGGTGATCACCATTGAAAACCTGGTGTTCTGGTACAACAAGGCTAAATTCGATCTTAGGGATGTTAAATATAAGGTGGGAAAGGAAACGATCCATTTTGTCAGATTGAATACACTCAAGCCATCCATTATCTTGAATCCAGATAAGTCCATCCAGATAAAATCACAGCCTCAAAGGGCTTATCAACAGACTTTCTCGCCCACGATCTTTTTTACAAACCCGGACAGCGAATTCACCTTCCGGAAAGGGAATATCAAAGTGGGTCATAGACATTTTTTTGAAGTGGATCGTTTTAAATATCTATCAGGACTTAATTGGCATATAGACTTTGATGTAAAGGCCAAGTCCATCTTTTTGGGGAATCAATATTTAGCGGAGTTTTCCATATTTGGTGGTCGGAAGGGCAAGAAAGCTGAGATCAATTTGATTGGCAGGCGTATCACCAGCAATTATAAGAAGTATAAAGACATAGAGCTTGTTATGGAGGCTCAGGACAATCATTGGACCCTTTGGCCCAATCGACTCAATTTAAAGGGATCCCTCCTTTGGGTCGACGATTTTCTCTCCTATCATTTCGACTATTCCGGGAAAACCACCTCTTTGGTCACGAAAGGAGAAGTCTATTTTAAAGACAAGACTATTGACTTGACCCTATCAATGAAAGATGACAATCTAGCCCTTTCTCAGGTGGCTCCCATAGTCTTTAAGGAGGCCGAGGGTCAATTAAAGTCCAATATCCGCCTCTTTGGTGACTGGAATAATCCCAGGCTGGAAGGTTCATTCAGGCTGAACAACGGCTCGGTACTCCTTTTGGACCATGTGGAGCCCATCGATGAGATTGATATTCAGGTGACAATGAATCGAGACAAGGTTTATGAAAAGGATAAATTCCAATTTAGTCATCATGTCAAGGTTTCAGCCAATTATAATGATGGGAAGGGGGTTTTTGAGGGATACTTCAATTTCAACAGATGGTCGATCACTGAGTTTGACAGCAGCTTAACGACTCCCAAGAAGATGAAGATAACGAATAAAAATAACATCTTTGAGTATGATGGCTATGTGCGCACCAACTTAAGATTTCGTGGTACAGCAAAAGAAAAAGTCCTCTCTGGGCAGATCTATCTAAGTGATGGAAGGGTGACTTATGTGGGCAAAAAGACGATACAAAGGAAGGAAAAAACCTTTTTCACGACTATTAAGCTAGATACCGTGGACATCATTGTTGAGGGAGATGTCAAAGCAAATGTAGGACAGGGAAGGTTATCACTTGGTGAAGTCATCCTCAAGCCCTATAACCCGAAAACAAAAAAGGGGACGAAATTAGTCATAAAAAAGAAAGGCTCTGGTCAGGAGGAGGACTCTGTTAAGCTGACAGGACAGATTGAGTCCAAGAAGGGTGAGTTTGATTATCTAGGCCACACTTTTAGAATTATAAAGGCAGAAATTGCTTTCAGTGAAGGTGAAGAGCCCAAAATTAAAGTGAAAGCTCGAGCTAATGATGTTCGTGATCAGAACAACCGACCCGTTACAGTCTTCCTGAAGGTCAATGAAACCCTAGCCAATCTATTCAGGCAGGGTAGTACAGTCGCTCCAGGTCAGGAGAATGTATTATTGGCCAGTCTATCCTCCAGTCCCTCTAAATCTCCTCAGGAAATCGCCTTACTCCTTGGAGTTAAAGATGGTAGCGAAGAGAGAGATCTATCTGGACGGTCACGAAGTCGAACTGCGGCAGGCAAAACAGCTAATGTGGCTCTCAACCTGGCTTTAATCAAACCTATTGAACGAAAGCTTAAGGAAACCTTTGGTATTGATACCTTTAACATCAAACAGCAGTTTCTCCAAAACACAATATTCAGAGAGTCCCCTTCCCAGCAGACCACTGGCCCAAATCCCACCACTCAAGGGTCTGAGATCAACTTCTTAAGGAACACAGAAATCACTTTAGGAAAGTACATCACCAATGATATCTTCCTGAATGTTGGTCTCCTCTTGCAACAGGATACAAGTCCTGCTCGCGAGAATGACACTAAAAAGGTATGGAAAGCAGGTGTCAACCTGGATGTTCTTCCTTTCATTGGAGTGGAGTCTGAACGAGTTAAAATCCAGCTGGGTGTGGAGGGTCTTCTTAAGCCGGACGAAACCATTCCTGGCAATCGTAGAGAGGGGATTATCAGGATAGAGATTAATATTGAGTTTTAATGAACGCCTAATGAACCTTGAACTCAAGAGATTCTTATCGGATCTCTTCCCGTTGACCTTCTGAAGCTTTTCGCCTGAGTCGGGGCAATAAAAGGGTGACCAGGAGGGCGATCAGCAAGCTAACTGTGATAGTAATCAGCATTTTATATTGATTGATAAAGCCTGACTTGATGGGTGGGGGCTTGAAACCTTTGTAATATTGTCTTTGATATTTCTTTCCAAGCTCATTAATCCAATTATTGTGATAGAGTTTGATGATCACGTCTCCTCTTTTTTTTAAGGGGATGCGACGGGCCTCTCTTTCTATATCTTGGGGGTTCATATCCTTAAGGCCTTTGTTTTTCTCCTCCAGGAGAGTTATCTTCTCCATTATCCTGTGATTTTCTTCTTCCAGCCGAGTAATCACTTGGATCTTACTTTTATGGGAGTAAAAACCATTCTCCCCAAAGATGAAAAAGTATAACGTGGAAAAGATAAAGAGAATGATCAAGAGAGGATAGATAGTCTGACCTTTCGACGAACCCCATGGGCTCTTGTCTTTCTTCCGATTGTACCTCAGTTTCATGGATGACAGCCTCAATTTCTAGTGTTTATCGACAAAGTCATCAAAAGACTGATAAGTTTCTTTTACATTAAATGGATAGTTTAGACAGGGCTTATGAAGAGGATAATATGGACTTAAGGGTAGTTTTTGTTTATTATTATCTTGTGGTTTTGAGAGATTTTGCAGAATTATATTGTTTTAACTAGGTAAACGTCTAAAAGGTCTATGAAAAGATGCTTTATTTCATGGTCTTAACACGACATATATATGGAAACATTACAAGCCCTCAAAAAATACTTTGGTTATGATCAGTTCCTCTCCCTCCAGGAAGAAATCATCCAGCATGTTCTCAGTAAGCAGGATAGCCTGGTCCTGATGCCCACGGGAGGAGGAAAATCCCTGTGCTACCAACTCCCAGCCCTCCTTTTTGATGATCTAACAATAGTTATATCCCCTTTGATCTCTCTGATGAAGGATCAAGTGGATGCTCTAAAAGAAAATGGTATCCCTGCCGAGTTCATCAACAGCACTCTTTCCTACCATGAAATCGATCACATACAGGATCTCACACGTCAAGGAGAGATCAAAATACTCTATCTGGCTCCTGAACGTCTGGCGATCCCTGCTTTCCGCCATTTCTTGTCTGAACTAAAGATCAACCTCATTGCCATCGATGAGGCCCACTGTATCTCGGAATGGGGTCATGACTTCCGGCCTGACTATCGTAATCTGAAAACCCTGGCAGATGATTACCCTGATACTCCAATCATAGCTCTCACAGCTACGGCTACCAGAGATGTCCAAGAGGATATTGCTATCCAACTGAATCTCAGGGATTCCAAAACCTTCACGGCCAGTTTCAATCGGCCCAATCTCAGTTATATCATCCACCCTAAAACAGGTCAATTTGCCGATTTCCAGGCGCTGATCGCCCTTTTAGAAAAATATAAGGATGAGTCCACTATCATCTACTGTTTCTCACGGAAAGATACGGAAAGCATAGCGGATCAACTGCGGGATAATGGCTTTCAGGCACTTCCCTACCATGCCGGATTGGATGATGGGACTCGAAAAGCCACTCAGGAAAGCTTTATTAGAGACAAGGTGTCCATAATAACGGCTACGATTGCCTTTGGGATGGGGATTGATAAATCAAACGTCCGTTTGATCGTTCATTACAGCCTGCCCAAGAGTCTTGAGAATTACTATCAGGAGACGGGGAGGGCCGGTCGGGATGGACTGCCTAGCGAATGCGTTCTTTTTTATTCCTATGGGGATAAAATGAAACAGGACTTTTTCATTGACCAGAAGGAGGATCCCGACGACAAAAAGAAGGCCAGAAGAAAGCTATCCGAAATCTTAAGGCTTTGTGAGATAACTAGCTGCCGACGTAGATTCATTTTAAACTACTTTGGGGAGGACTGGGACAAGGAAGATTGCGGAGGGTGTGATGTCTGTTTAGCTAAGTCTATGCCAGTGGAGACTTTTGATGCCACAGAGATCACTCAAAAGGTCCTGTCCGCTGTGATCCGTACGGGGGAAGGATTTGGGGCTCAACATATCTGTGATGTCCTTAGAGGATCAAAGAATCAGAAGGTCAAGGACTGGAAACATGACGCTCTTTCAGTCTATGGGATCGTCAAAGACTTTGCCGTTGACGAATTGAAGCAGATCATCCGACAGTTGATTGCAGAGGACCTCTTGATCAGGACAGAGGCTGAACGACCCACTTTAAGAATGGGTGACAAGGGTTTTAAGTTTCTTAAACAGCGTGAGACTATTAATCTGCCTATTTTGAAGCAGCCTGCCAGGCTAAGGGAAAATCGGGACACAGCTTACGATCAAGTTCTCTTTGATAGGCTGAGAGTTTGCCGAAAGAAAATTGCTGAAAGTAAGGATCTTCCACCTTTTGTCATTTTCCATGATACGGCCTTAAGGGATATGGCTGTTTTCAAACCACAAAGCCTTGAAAGTTTTGCTCAGATCAAAGGAGTGGGAGAGTCCAAGCTTAATGAATTTGCTGAGCCGTTTATCACAGTGATTAAAAACTATGTGGCTGATAAATTACGCTTTCAGGTCAATCGTTCCGGCTCCACTTTGCAGGAGACAAAACACTTGTTGGAACAGAAGTTAAGCCTGGAAGACATGGCTCAAAGCCGTGGGGTCACGATTGCTACAATTGTTAATCACATAGAAAAGCTACAATTAGCGGGTGAGCCAATCGATATTGAATATTTGGCCCCTAACGATGAGGGTTTTATAAAAATCAAGAAAGCTTTTGACGAGTTGGGGTGTGAAAAGCTGAAACCCGTCTATGAAAGGCTCAATGAAGAGTTCCCCTACGAGCAGATCCGATTGGCACGTCTTTTTCACACGACTAAGTGAGAGGGTAATACTCAATGCTGTTTTTAAGGGTCATCCTTAGAGTCTTTGTAAATTGAATTAGATGAGACCTATCGATACGGGTCGTTTGCTTATAGCTTCTATCGAAAAGTAGGATCATTTATTGGTAGTGATAAACCAGTTACTGACGGATTTATCCAACTACCTGTAGAGACGCGAT
>ENA-ORDP01000943-ORDP01000943.1-marine-sediment-metagenome-genome-assembly--contig:-NODE-943-length-17232-cov-3.057868_pt1 | contig 17232 bp, 15 predicted proteins | sample MGYA00248627_ERZ508539 | MGnify/ENA primary metagenome ERZ508539 (study PRJEB26208, sample SAMN05571518) | marine sediment metagenome | biome: deep sea; feature: Hydrothermal vent; material... | reverse complement strand
GTTTTTCGGTAAAAAGGAGACCGGTATATTTTTGTCTTCTCCTGCCCGGTATGTGGCATCGCTTTGGTTTGGCATTTTGTGCAGTAACATTGCTTCTGCCTCTTACCATCTGAAGGATTGGAACTCCTGTCAACGATACTATCTGGATGCCCTACAGGCTTTTAATAAATTGGATAACATTCATAAGCTGGCTGAAGTCAGTTATAATCTAGGAATTGTTTATTATTACCATAAAGAAAAGGAGAGAGCCCTGAAGAACTTTAACAAAAGCCTGTCCTGGTACCAGACTATAAAGAATAAATATGGCATCTCCATTTGTGAGAAACGTTTGGGGGATATTTATTATGACAATGATGATATGAATGATGCCCTCGCCTACTATTCCAAATGCTTAAAGAATCTGGAGAGTGTGGATCTTGAGAATTACTATGATGTTCATCTCAAACTGAAAGAAATACAAAAGACTATGGGCCAGGACTCCTTCAAGTCTTGATTAATTCTACTTTTATAATTGAATCAGGTATGATTGGTTTATCATGACTAAAAACCAATTCTATAAACTATTGGGAGAATTCATTTATTTTGGAGATGAATATGAATAAAACAACGACTCTTGAGGAGATTAAACAAACTATTTTTAAGCTACCAAAGGACGAATTGATCAAACTGGACAATGAAATTCACGGTTATCTGGAAAGCTTAATGATGATGAAAGTCTCTGAAACAGCATTTTCAGAGTGGCTTGATCCTGAAGAAGATATTTATCATTCATAACTCTATCGTAAAGAAGAAGATAGGTCACTTATCCGGAGCTGTTTTTAAAGATATTCAGGAAAAACTTCGCAAGACATTAAACCTTTAAGTATAAGGAAATACGCCTAGGTGATCCAGATAATGTTCTGTAAGTGAAAATAGTGGCCTCCATTTATTGTGATAAAAAAAAGTTAGCAAATAATATCGAGAACTGGCTGATCCTTCCAATGATTTGATACTTCCCAATATACATTTCAGAAAAAAAACCAAGATAATCGTGAAAAACAATTGATTTTTGGGGAAAACGGATTAATTTAGTAGCAAACGATAAAAGGAGAAAGAAAATGAATAGAAGACGATTATCCATTCTATTTGTCGCTATATTAATGGCTTTTGGTACTTTAACTTGTGCTAGCCGTGGCGGTGGAGGAGGGATCAAGGAAAACTTGAGTGACACAGAGATGCAGGTGGACGCTGAATGGTCGGCTAAAGACCTGCGACGAGTGTCCAGACGGATGACAAGGTCGATCAAGTCCAGCCGGTTTGTGAGAAGCCGAAAGTATCGAAGGGCGAAACCCAGATGGATTCTAGCCCGAGATATGGCCAATGACACGGATGAGCATATCAACACCCGTGTGATCATGGAAAAAATCAGAACTCAACTCTTTAGATCCAGACGGATCCCCTTTCGATTCATTGATGATCAAGCTCTGGATACAGTTCTAAAGCAACAATCACTTCAACAAAGTGCTTTATTTGATAGTTCCAAGGTCGCCAAAATTGGACGTCTGGTGGGAGCGAAGTTGATTTTACGGGGAAGAATATCAAATATTAGAAAACGATCAGGTGGTGCCAATATTGTGTTTTACAATATCACTTTACAGGTGGTGGATATCGAAACCAGTGAAATCGTTTGGACCGATGAAGATGAGATTTCAAGGCGTGTGGGTAAGAGTCGATTTCGCTAAACTCTGTTTTTTGGGAAAAAATGAACTAATCCATATGAATTATTCATTATATGGGTTATGTTAGAGTTGAAGAAACTTGGATTTAACATTATTCTTTACGTATCGAGGATTAAGGTATGAAAAAAATATTAGGGTGGGTGATGATAAGTGTTCTCCTTCCCATGCTCGCCTACAGTGGGAGTGAGAAGGTCAATGAAAGCTATGAATATGGGAAGCCCGGTTGGGAACCTGATTGGGTAAACAATGTCCCAACATCCTCAAAAGGATACTACTTTGTGGGAACCGGGAATGGGAGATCAAAGGCTAATGCAAAAAAGATAGCTAAACAAGATGCTCTCGGCCAGGTGATCCTTATGGTTAATGCGTCTATATCGTCCGATAGTACATTCTCATCACAGTATGAGGAGAGTTCCGAAGCGGAAGCTGATTCAGCCTTTGCGGGGGGCTACAGAAAGATTAAGGTTCGCGGTCGAAGTGCCATTAAGCGATTCAAGATTGTGAAGACACGCTTTGAAAAAGGAGCGAACAATACCTTTGACTGCTACCTTCTAGCCATCATTCCTAAAAAGGCCGTCAACAAATCCATGAAGGACATGGAGAATCTCAGGGCTACAATGGCGAAAACCCCTACTGTTGTGGTGGCTGTTACCATTAATCCCTACAGTAAAGAAACTTATCAGAATGAGCAACTCCAGGACTATCTGGAGCAATTCTATAAAGATCAAGGCTACAACATCATCTCAGCCGATGTGGATGTGGGGAAGCTTAAAGGAAAGTCTCCCAGAAGGCATATTTCCAAAATCAAAAAGATGCTGGGAAAGAAGGCTAAAAATCTTATCTATGTGTCCATCACCCCGAAAAGGGTGAGACGAGAAACCACAGGTTCCTTCTCCTATTATGTTGTGGAAGGCAATCTCTCCCTTAGAGAAATTTCGCTTAAAGGGAAAAAGGTTAATTCTGTCCAGAATTTTAGTAATAAAGGAATCAGTAAATATAGTCTGGCCAAGGCTTTTTCAGAATTGGAAAAGAATCTTATAGCTGATTTATTGGGTGGAGGCGAAGAAGAGGAAGGCGGCTATTTAGATTATTAATTAGAAAAGACCTGGTCTTTATCCGATAAGAGATTCTCTTTAAGGAAAAGCATACTGGGTCATTAAATTAAGTAAACATTGTTTTAAAGGAGATTCATGATGAAGAAAAGAATTTGGGCACTCATGGCAGTGCTTGTTTTATTGACCTACGCATTGGTAGAGTGTGGTGGTGGTGGCGGTAATCAAGCTAGGCCCACAACAACAACATCCAGACCAACAACACCTCTTGTCCGATACGCTGTTGGGATGTACGTTCCTGTGGGACAAGTAAGAAATCCTCCTTCCTGGATTAATTTGGATGGTGGCATCACTAGTTATGACGGGATTAAATTCACCTGGATAAAGGGTGTGGGGCTTTCAAAATCTCAAAAGATTGCTAAACGTTCAGCTCGAGCCGATGCTCAAGGTAATTTATCTGAAGCCATCAGTGTGATCGTTGCCAGACAATTTGCTCAAGCTTGGGAAGCTCTTGGAGTGGGGGATGATGAGCAGATTGAACAGGTTAAACAGGGTCTCACTGCCACTAAAAGTCGAGTGACGGTTAGAGGATTTCGTATCCTTCGGAGCCATAGAGAGCAAGTCGCTTCTATCATCGATCTAAGGCCTAATGGGCAACCCGGTCGACTCGGCAAAGTAAAATGGCGCTATTATGTGATGATGGGTTTACCCTATCAACGTTATAAGCGTATGAGAGACAATGTAGTGAAAAGAGTGATCCGAAGGGCTCCCAATAATCGACAAAAACAGCTTATTCGTAAAGCTGAGAACCAATTAAAGAAACTAGACGGTGACCCAAAAGAACTAGAAGTGCCTGCCGCTAAAAAGTAACTACAGTGGCTTAATAGATGGGAAAAGAGGTTTAGGCCTCTTTTCTCTTTTCTATATTGTCATGATTGCTATGGAAACTCAAGATGCTAAATAAAGTTATTTTAATAATAATGATACTTCTTTTTACAGGCCTCCTTTCCGCTGGAAGATCCTCTGTAAAGTACCTTTACGTCACCAACACCATCGCTCGTGTTCATAAAAAACCCACCTGTTATTCACCTGTTGTTGGCTTACTCAAGTTTGCCGCCCCCGTCCAGGTCTTAAAGTCTGATAAGTACTGGGTATACGTCCTCACTCCTAAAAAAAACAAAGGCTACATCAGTAAAGTCTCTCTTATAGACGGTCGTACTATGAAGCGTCAGGCAACAGATGAGGATGGAGATGAGTTCAGGGAAGGACTGAAGGGCTTTAGCGAAGACGATGAAATCACTGCGGGGGCCAAGGGCTTTAGTGAGGAGGATGAAATCACTGCAGGGACCAAGGGTTTTAGCGAAGAGGATGAAGTCACTGCAGGAACCAAGGGTTTTAGTAAGTTAGAAGCTCATCAGAAGCAACTCCATAGAAATTATCGATACGATCTGGTGGACATCTACGAAAAGAAAGGTGCCGTTCTCAATCCTCACACAAGGTTTAAGGATTTCAGGAAAAGTGGTGAACTTGGCGAATACAAATAGCTGATTCTGTCATGGTGTGGCAATCGGTTATTTTTTTATACAGAGGTAACTAATGAAATCCTTAAAATTGATCAAGAGTCTAATCATCCTGTTCTGTTTGTTGTTTCTTAGCCAAAGTCAAGGACGTAGTATCGATATAGACACGGATATTACAGACTTTGGAAGTGGGAATATAAGCATCAAAGAGATGCGGCGAAACATGAGACGACGGATGTCTGGGATGAGACGGAATTTCCGTAGGCAATACAGGGGTCATTTCACTCCCAGAGAGGAGTACTACATAGGCCGAACCATATCTGCCTGGCTCCTCTCTAAATATGAAGCCTATCAGGACGGAGAACGGGGTGAGAGTGATTTAGAGATTTATATCAACAGCATCGGCCGGACCCTCGCAATGGCCTCCAATCGCCCTGAGACCTTTAAAGGATACCGATTTATAATATTAGACTCTGAGTCCATCAATGCTTACGCTGTACCCGGTGGGATGATCTTTATCACAATGGGCTTACTGGATAAAGTAGAAAATGAGGATGAACTAGCCGGCGTTTTAGCCCATGAAGTTGCCCATATCGAATTGGGACACCCTACCAGGGCGATTGCCAGAGCAAGACGTCAGGGAATGATTGACAGCATTGTTGGTGAAGACGAAGACACTGAGGCCAATGCGGCCTTTAAAGCCCTCCTGAAGGATGTGAGAAAGAATGTTCTTAGGGGATTCAACAGAAAGCAAGAGAAACAAGCGGATCTACGGGCTGTTGACATCCTTATCAAGGCAGGCTATTCCCCTCATGGATTAAGTAAAGTGCTGCGTAGACTCAAGAATGGAGGAGGTGTTCATGGCAATCCACGCTTACGTGCAAGGGATGTGGATCGAAAGATCGCTGAAAAAAGCCATGTCCCTGAGTTGAACGAGAAGCGCACTGAACGCTTTGAGGATCACTTTTATGAGGATGATGATGCGGATGACTATGGAGACGATGATGGGGGGGGTGGGTATTTTGACTAATAGTTTATTCTCTGTCCCACAATGTGTCCTGTAGGGGCGACCCGCCGGGTCGCCCCTACAGGACACGATCAGCTTCTGTAGAGCAAGTTCATATAAATATTAGGATAGGTTTCAATGTAGTCCAGCATATCTTCCCGATTGATTTTGTATAATGTAGCCACACCCTTTGTTATACAGGATTTTATGGAGGGAAGGTTTTTTTGAAGCCTGACAATATCTCCCACCAGATCCCCTCGACCCAATGTATCGTATTGCTTCTTGTCTTTTATTCGATGGACCACACCTTCACCGATTAAGTACATCATATCAAAAGTATGATTTTCCTGGATCAAGACTTCGTTGTCCAGTGATTTATAAGATGTGAGAATCGCCTCAAAAGCCGTTTTCTGAAAAGATGTGGTGTGCTTGAAGTAGCTGCTTTCGTTTAAAATATCCCAGGTATCAGCAGATCTGCTTTTGGAGAGATGGATAAGACGCTTTTCCAGTCGAGTTCCCCGCAGGATGCTTAAAAATGCGTTTTTATGGATGGTCATGACCTCCACATCTGTTTGAGCCACTACCGATGCGTGACGGGGTTCTTCAAGAATAAGAGAGGCTTCTCCAAAGGTGTCGTACTCGCCGTAGCTTTTGTTGTTATCTGTATCGATGTCCTCAACAAGAACATGCCCCGATATCATGATATAAAACTTCTCACCACGTGTCCCCTTTTGAATGATGACCTCACCTTTTGAGAATTTCTCGTATTTAAGTTCTGAGAGAAGCCCTCTGATCCGAATCAGGGTGAAGGAATTGAAATACTCCACTTTCTCCAGGAAGTTTAAAAGGTCACAGGCTTTATCATAGGTCTGACTGGGGACTTCAATGATATTAGTATGCTCTATACCGAACTGGGCAAGGGTTAATTGGGTATCATCCGGGAAGTCTTTTTCTGCAATGTGATAGACAATAGTACGCTTTTGAATCTCTTCAGGGAGAGTATTTAGATAGCTGATAGGCGTGTGTAAGGGAGGGATACCCGCTTCGTGATAAATGATATCCGCCTCCCAGGGGAAGTTTCTAAGAAAATCCTTGCGGGCCTCGGTGAACACTCCATCATTGTAGAGTTTTTCTATAATATCTGGTTCATTCAAGTGATCCGATGAGTAGACAAGGGTTTTTCCTCTAAACTTCACTTTGAAGCCTATTGTTGGGATGGCGTGAAAGGTATAGAAAAAGTCAAATATACCCTGATGGATGTATACAGGCTGATCGATGGCAATGGGGAAAAAGTTAAACATCTCCAGAAGCTGTTCCTTGGGGATTCTCGTGAGAGCCGAGTATTTCTTTAAAAAGCTGGTCATCACCGTATCGGTTGTGTAGATGTTGACCTTTGCTTCAGCCAGTATCTTTTGGAAGGTCCCAGCATCATGATCGGCGTGGCAGTGGGTTAAGATGATGGAGTCTATATATTTAGGATTGACATTGGACTGCTGAAGCCACTCTGAAGAGGCCACAGGTGGATCGATCATAATCCCCCTGTTATTCAACCAGAGAATGAACCCTGAAGTGTTTTGCTTTGGGTCAAAGCCATGACTGGAGCCTAAACAGGTCATTCCCATGCGTGGAGGGGTGAAACGATTGGAACTCACTTCTCCCACATCTAATTGAACGTTAAATTGGATCGTACCAGGTATCTCAGCAATGAGCTTTTTCTTTTCATAGACTTTAAAGTCCCCATCTTCCGCGTCCATATCGATTTTAACGTCCCCCAAGGACACACTACCATTCTGAAAGGGTATTAACTCAACAAGATCGTTGAGCTTCATTCCAGCACGGAAATGAGCCACTTCACTGGCGATATCCGGGATGAAATAGCTGGGTGTATTTTCATGAAACTCAGGTTTCAGATTGATGATATCAGGGCCAAAAACAGCCTCATGAAGGGCAATTTCAAGGTCCTTAAAGCGATTTTCAGGGCAGAGAACTTTGGTATTTTGTTGCTTTAAAAAGTAGTTGTAGTAGATAGGAAACTCAATCTCAGCGACACTAATTCCCTTTTCCAGGTGGAAAAAGTCCTTTGGAAGGACAAATATCTTGGGGACGTCTGTGGACATCTGGATGGTGTCTTTGAGAGTCTCAGGGGGAGAGCCAAACTGGATCGGCCCCTCCGACGTCCTTATCAGTACCCCTCCCCTTGGAAGGTTGATCAACTTGGTATCCATAGGGGTTCCATTTAAATTGTATTTTACTTTATCCTGTCGGAATAAAATAGCTAAAAATCAATGATCACTATTCTATAATATATAAAGAGATTGTAAGATTTTCAACCTATATATTATTGCTGATGATCATACCCTTAATGACAATTGCCTGTAGGGGATGGGTCACCCACCCTACAGGCAATTAAATAAACCTGTCAGTGATTAGTTGATCATGACTCTAATTTCTTTTATAAGGATAATTCAATCTTTTCCACGCTTCCATCCCTCCAAGAACATTGGTGACTTTCTTAAACCCTGATTTCAAGAGAAGATCTGACGCATAGGTGCTTCGTCCTCCAGTGTGGCAAATGATATAGACCCTAATATTCTTTTTATCCCTTATCTCATGGAGCTTTCTTGCCAGGACCTGGATGGGGATCAATGTACTGTCCTCGATATGTCCATCATTCTTGTATTCGGGGAGGGTGCGGACATCCAGTATGAAAATCTCAGGATCCCGTTTCAGCCTTCTATGCAGTTCTTGAACAGTGATATTCTCAAAGCCACGGCCCAAATGATGTTTGATAGGATAACTTTTAGAGGCCCAAGAGACCATTCCCCCCTGAACGTTATGAACTTTCGTGAAACCCATTGAGGTCAGGGATTTCGCAGCCTTTTTGCTCAAATCTCCGCTGTGGGAAATGACATAAAGGTCTTTATACTTTTGACCTTTAATCTCATTAACGCGTTTGGAGAGTTGTCTAATGGGAATATGTTTTGACCCTTTGATATAGAAGGTCTTCCGTTCAGTAGGGTGTCTGACATCCAGAATATAGGGGTTCGAGCCAGCCTTCACTATTTGGTAAAGCTGATGAGCTGATACGTTATCATAAGCCTGTGCGTATAGAGGGATCACAGACAATAGCAATGTGGAAAGCATTAATACAAAAGGTTTTTTCATGGGACCTCCCTTAGGATTTGCCTTTAGCAATAGGAAAGCGATTTCTTTTCCAGGCAGACATGCCGCCCAGGACATTATAGATCTTTGTAAACCCTAACTGATCCAGGGCAATGGAGGAACTAACACTCCGAGATCCTGAATGACAAATGACATAGATTTCTTTATCTTTCTTGTCCTTGATTTCACCAAGGCGTTTAGTCAGTTCATTTATAGGAATAAGCTTTGAGCCTTTGATATGGCCATCTTTATAGTATTCTCCGGGGGTGCGAACATCGAGGATGAACAGATCGGGGTTGGCTTGACGCTTCTTTTGAAGCTCCTGGACAGTGATGTTGTTTTTAAAGGTTTTGGCACATTGGGTGAGTCCCAACGTGACGACAGCTAGTATTAGAATAGCTGTTGTGAGCTTACGTATCATGGTTTCTCCTGAAATAGTATTATTGTCTTGATTTGTTTAGCCAGTGACAACTGTCTGTAGGGGCGACCCGCCGGGTCGCCCCTACAAACAGTTGTCACTGCTTCTCTAAGTACTAACACGTGTTGAACGAAGATCAAGCAAAAAAAATACTCCGGGATCCGTGACCTTTCATCCAACAGATCGAATCACCCCAATGGTCAGTTCATAAATAAAGTAGAAGACTTTGTGGATGGCGATTGCTAAAAATAGAGAGCCTATAAATGCAAATCTTTTCGAGAGATAGCCACTGAATCCGATTCCAATCAAGACCACTATAAAGAGTGAGAGCTGATCCGTGATTTTCTTGGTGTATAAGTCTATTTCTACAGTCCACGACTTTCGTCTTGCTAACTTTAGATGACGTATTAATTTATTGGTTTCATGACAGGTTAAACGATCAATCTCTTTATAGTTTATAATGAAATGTTCTGGAGGGTCTTTCACTTCATGGAGTATGTATTTATCAAGCTTCTCAGTTTTTACTAAACCCTCATCTTTATCCCAATAACGTTTTTCGCCATTGTATAATATCCATTTTCTTTTGGACTCATCCCAAACGGCCTTTTCACCATCGATGCGATACTCGAAGTAATATTCGGAAGGACTGTCTTGCTTTCTAAGTTTAGCAATAATAGGGTAATACGTCACTTTTTGAGAGTCTTCATATCTTCTAATGAAATAATAGATGTTACCATGACCAAAAGTTTCGATAAAACTGGTTTTGTCACGTTTTACTCTATTGCGTATTTCACGATTTAACTGTTCAGACTTGTCGTAGGCTGAAACGATCACTGAATCAGTGAATGGGATTAATAGAATGGAATAAACAAGGCTGATGGAAAGGATATATACCTTGAGTCGGTTTAATCTTATTCCAGCCTTAATGTAAGCCATTTGATATTTACTATATCTTGCGAGAGTATACAGTACAGCCAATAAAAATGCAAAAGGGGAGGCCTGTAAAACGATAAACGGTATTTGACTTAAATACAAGACTTTGAGTTTCTCTATAGTAACATTTGGATTGGTTCTATCCATTTGGGATATGTAATAGGATAGATCGATAAGGATAGAAAATCCGATATAGAAAATAGTTAGAATAATTAGTGTGGAAATAGTTGTAATAAAAAAGCCTATGAGAGGGTGTCGATACGCTTTATGATCCTCAAGAGGAGGCTGAATGGGTTTATGAGGCTTTACTTGATGTTCTATCCGTTGATGAATGAAATACAAAACGCCGGCTACTAAAGGAGTCGTCAATAAAAAGAACAGATTGGGAATCCACCCAACCGTAACAGGACTCATTGATTTTTCTATTAGGTAATTACCAGATAGATACATGAAATAATAGATGAATAAAACAAGTATAAAAACTCCTGCAAAATAGAGAAATTGAGGGATTCTTCGTGTTTCATAATTAAAGGATTTAACCACTATTCTGGATAAGAGGCCCAGGAGGATGGCAAATAAAGCTAAGATCAGTGCTGAAAAGCTAAAGGCAATTTTTCTATGGAAAAGATATCTGTCATTTTGAATTAGTTTTTGCCCATCTGGTGACATACGATGTTTTATAAGTCCTTGTATCCTTTTGATCCGAAGCTTTAATATTTGATATTCATTCCTTTTGGATAATTCCAATTTATCAAATTCCTTCACTTCTTTAGGATCACTGGGCTTTTCATGAGTTTTCACAAAATCGTCATAGGCCTTTTTCTTCTCTCTATAATCCGCTTGCAAACGATTTAGAATGTTGTAATCCCTAATATTCCTGAGAGCCAGACGGAATCTTTGTTTATCGATTTCTGCATTAAACTGGCTGAGAGACCAAAATTGATTCCAAGCAGGTGCAATGGTTGAACCAGTGGGTCGATCAAGGATATACAGGGTACGTTGTACCTTGGTTTCATCTATAAAAAGCCTGTCCAGCAAATGGCCCTTTTCTCCTGGATACTTAATGTTATCGGGCTGTGTCGTTGAATGAAACAGTATTAATGGGAAAGCATTTTTCTCATAATCCTTTTCTAATATGAGACCTCGTGGGGCGAAAGTGAGTTTGTTATTATTGAAATCCTTCACTCGGACATTCACAAGCTCCTTTGTTTTGCTATTAACACCGTCTACAGTGATCAGAAGCCCATCAATAGTCCTGAAAGACAGGCTCTTTCCAAGTTCTCTCATTGGATTTATTTGATAGATCGTTCTCCTGGATTTGGCATAGCTTTCTGCGACGAGTGGGAGAATCCATTCAGAATAGGCTAATGAAAAAACAGTCAGGATCAAACCCAGTAGAATAGAGGGTAGAACAACTTTTGGGACTTTGAACCTGAACACTTTTATCTTGCTTGTCTCATCAGAATAAGAGGATAGGGCTATAGCCAGAATGATCCCAATAGCAACGGAAGGAGCCAATGTGAACTGGAGGACTAGAGGGATGTGGTGAAGAAAAACATCCAACATACTTATTAGATCGACGTTCCTTTCAGTGACGAGACGCTTCAAACGTAGGAATTCTACCATCAGTAAAGGGGCTGTGAATAGGCCAAGTCCCAGGAAGTAATATGGGAGAAGTTTTTTGAGGAAAAAGTCTTTAGTCTTAAGCATAGGCAACAAGATTCGATGGATTTTAAAAGATCGTTTGGGTTAAAGATAAGGCCATTTTGGTAAAAAGCAATTAAAATATGGTTTAGAGATCAGGACAAGTCCTTGAGACCCACTTAAGGCTAAGAAGGTGATCAGGACAAGTGGTTTCATGGCTGCTCCATAAGTTATTTTTTTATAATTTCTAAATGATAATCATCCAGCAGGATAAAGTAAATATTTATTTTGACAGGAATCTATTGAAATCACAAGGGGTGATGAAAAGAATGGAAGCTTCCCGATACATCTAGTTTCTATCAAACAATATGGAGACCGTTATGTCTATCGAATTATTAAGCAAAGCTTCATGGAACAGGGTTTATGGGAAGACCTTGTGTCATATCGACCTATCAGCCATCCGATCCCATCCGTCGCCTATAAGAAAAGACCTCTCGGAGGAGGGTATCGCTGAGCTTAGCGAGTCTATTTATCATGTTGGACTGCTTCATCCCATCTTGATCAAAGAATCCGGGGGGCACTATGAGATCGTATCGGGTGAAAGACGTTTTAGGGCTTATCAATTACTGAATGATCGCTATCCAGATGATTTTAGTGAAATACCCTCTATTCTCATCGACTCCAACATGGATACACGAGTGTTTTCCCTGAGTGAGAACATCCATAGGGAGCCTCTCACTATACTTGAAGAATGCGAGACCATCTATTCCCTTATCGAAACGGTGAAAGATACCTATGGAGGCATTGGAAAGCTTTTGGGGAAGAGCGAAGACTACATTGAGAACCGTATGCGATACTTAAGGATCCATAATGCCCTAAAGTCCCGTATTGCATCGTTCCAATTGGCCCCAACCTTTTATGAGAAGTTCGATGGATTGGGTCTCTCGAAGGTCCTAACCTTAAAACCTCTCTTATCCCACTGGTCAGAAGAGGAAAGTTGTGAGTTCCTCCAGGAGATCGTTGAGGGAGACATGAGTTTAAGAGAGATTAAAGCACGACTTTGTGATCACCAAAAGAAGATATCGGAACGAAGAGAGACGATCGTTCCCCAAAGCAGTTCCAACCCAGAGGGTCTAGTGGAAAGGCCTTTGAAAGTGGAGAACAGGGATCGATCCACTCTGCGGGAAGTCCTGGCCACCCAAGTTCCAGAGAAACAGGTCTATAAACCTCTAAACATTGATGGGGACTTCTGGTCAACTCTGATGGATATGATCGAGACCAGGCTCAATCGAAGGATTCATGATATAGAGGCCTTTCAAGGGGCTATGAGAGGCTTGATTCAACAATATGGAGAGATGCTTGATTAGGGTTAAGCCTATCTATTTGTCCTATAGAAAAATAGACATATGGGTCTATCCCTGGGTCAGTAAGAAATTGATCGTTACCGATAATCTTTCATTAAAGTTACAGGCTAATTTTACTCATCCACAGGTATTAATTCTTCAATCTTTTTTATTTCACCTTTCTTTCTAGCTCTTTTTTCGATGGGTACAATGGGCAATAGATCAAAATACTTTTCTTGCCTTAACTTATTTATCAATATTTCATTGTATGGATGGAGCCTTTTATCACTCAATAAACGAATATTAACTTTCAATAATAGTTCATCTTTGTTATTTGATAATAGTTCATAAATTAAATCAGATATAATCCTGGACTTGTTCATTACAAATGAATCTGTAACTTTCAATTCTCGCGGAAAGTCTATCATCTCAAGGCTATCATTTTTATAATATATATTATTTTCAGAGCCATCGTACAACCTATTATATATATAGAGCGATATTAATAATTGATCCTTGCATGTTAGTCTCAAATGATCAGATATGAGTAGTGGTGGGAGTGGAAAGTTTTTATAATAACTCATAGCACTAGGACTGCCTACGAGTATAATATTATCTTTTTCTAATCTATGCGTTGCTTTAAAGATTCTTTGCTGATGCTTTAATTTGTGACAAAGTCGAGAATTATCACATCTTTCCTGATTAGGACTAGAACAGCTTGCCGACAATAGACACGGTAAAAAAATCAAATAATAAAAGGTTTTCAATTTCTTAATCCCTCAAGCATTGAAAAGGTTTTCAAGGATCATTACTTTTTTAATTTAAAGCGTTTGAGTAAGAGAGAATTGCTTACCACAGACACAGAACTCAGTGCCATAGCCCCTCCCGCTATCATGGGGTTCAGAAATCCCAGTGCGGCTAAGGGAATACCGATCACATTATAGATGAAAGCCCAAAAGAGATTGACTTTAATAGTCCGGATCGTTTGATGACTCAAGGTAATCGCCTGTGGGACAGCCAGTAGTTCATCCCGCATCAAAGTGATGTCAGCGGCTTCCATAGCAATGTCCGTTCCAGTCCCCATGGCCACACCAATATCCGCTTGAGCCAAGGCTGGAGCGTCATTGATACCGTCCCCCACCATGGCAACGATCTTCTTCTCAGCCTGTAACTCTTTGATTAAGGCTATTTTATCTTGTGGAAGAACTTCAGCGATCACTCTATCAATGTTCAGCTCTTTGGCGATCACGTTAGCCGTGGACTGATTGTCCCCTGTGAGCATAATGGTCTCGATCCCCATCTCATGGAGGCTTTGAATCGCTTTTTTTGAGGAATCCTTTATCCTGTCAGTGATGGCGATGAGTCCCAATAGAGAGTTATCATAGGCCGTATAAGTGACTGTCTTAGCCTCATTTTCAAGGCTCTCAGCCTTGTTCTTTAACCTGTCAATGGGGATATGGAAGTCCTTCATAAGCTTTTTATTGCCAATCAAAAGGCTTTTGCCCTGGATCGTAGCATGAATCCCTTTGCCACTAATAGATTCAAAGTGATCCACTTTTTCCAGGCTCATACCCAAAGTAGATGCTTTCCGGACAATGGCTTCTCCTAAAGGATGTTCAGAAGCTTTTTCGGCACTGGCCGCCAGCCTTAGAAGGTCATCAGCACCCAGACCCAGACCCAGACGTACGGGTTCAACATGTTGAACCCGTACGTCGCTATTGGGGAGGATAATATCGGTGACCTCAGGCTTTCCTTCAGTCAGGGTTCCAGTCTTATCAAATACAACAGTGTTAATATGATGCGCCCTTTCAAGGCTTTCAGCGTTCTTTATCAGTATGCCATTCTCAGCTCCCTTACCTGTGCCCACCATAATTGCTGTTGGAGTCGCTAATCCTAAAGCACATGGGCAGGCAATCACTAATACAGCCACCATATTAATGAGAGCCTTAGCTAATATCGTTTGTTCACCAGTAATGTCTATAAGGCCAACGGTGAGAAATATGAACCAGAGGGTAAATGTAATCATAGCGATGGATATTACAATAGGAACAAAGATCCCCGCGACTTTATCAGCGAAACGCTGGATGGGAGCCTTAGATCCTTGAGCTTCTTCCACCAGTTGGATCATTTGAGCCAATACAGTCTCTTTTCCCACTTTCTGAACCATGATAGTTAGTGACCCACGCTGATTTAGGGTAGACCCTGTCACCTTACTTCCCTTTTTCATCTTGACAGGTACAGGTTCTCCTGTAAGCATGGACTGATCCACAAAGGATTCTCCTTCTTTCACCACACCATCCACCGGAATCTTCTCACCGGGTCTCACGATAATGTTATCACCAGCAATCACCTCATCGATAGGGAGATCCAGCTCTTTACCATCACGAATGACGCGGGCTGTTTTAGCTTGTAGGCCAATGAGCTTTTTAATCGCCTCGGATGTTTTCCCTTTAGCCGTGGCCTCAAAGAACTTACCCAATAAAATAAGGGTGACAATGACGATCACAGCCTCAAAGTACTCATAGCCCCTCACAAATCCCAGTGTGACAGATACACTATAAGTGTAGGCGGTGAGAGTTCCCATTGCTATTAAGGTATCCATGTTCGCCCTGAAGTGGAGAGCCGTTTTCATCGCCCCTCTCAGGAATTGCCATCCCACAAAAAACTGTATAGGAGTCGCTAAAATGAAGAGTATCCACTCGCGATGGTCTATCTTCCAGCCGATAAAGTCTCCACCCATACTAATCAGTACTGCAGGAACGCTTAACAGGACACCTAATATTAATTTTACCTTCAGGAGAGTGAGTTCTTTTTTGTTTTTTTCTTTTCCTTGATCCACACTGTCAGACATGATGGCCTCATAGCCAGCATCCCGTACAGCCTTTTTGAGAGCCTTTTTATCGGTCACGGTGGGGTAATATTCAACAGTGGCACGCTCACTGGCAAAGTTGACATGAGCCGAAGTCACTCCTGACAGGGATTGTAAGGCTCCTTCTATGGTGTTCACGCAGGAGGCACAAGTGATCCCAATGATCTGAAACTCAGCTTTTTCAGTGATCACCTGGTAATCTCCGGCGGAGTGAATTGCGTTCTCCAAGTCTGTTAGAGAGGTTTTTTGAGGATTATAAGTCACATGGGCTGTCTCATTGGCAAAATTAACATTAGCCTGAACCTTTTCCCCTTTGTTGAGAGCCTTTTCAATCGATCCGGCACAGGAAGCACAGGTCATTCCACTGATGGGGAGAGTGATATGCTTTAAATCATTATCATTACTATCTGTAAGACCTGGGTCAGGGGTTAGAGGGTTATCACTTATAGTAGGGGGGAGTATACCAAGTTCTGATAAAGCAGGGATTTCATGGCCAATCTCATATCCGGCGGCAACGATCGCTTCCTCCAGTTGGAGAGTTAGATTATTATTGGAGTGATGGGTGATTTTAGCCTCTCTTTTTTCCAGGGAGACCGACACGTTTTCCACATCTGTTATCTTGGAAAGACTTTTTGTCACATGTTTTACGCAATTTTGACAGGTCATTCCTTTTATTTGAAGAGTCTCGGTTTTTGAAGTCATCGTTGTCTCCTTATATATAATTTTGTTTATCTATATTTTTATAAAGATAACACCATTATTTTACTTTTGTTCTTTTTTTTGAAATAAATCTAGGGGGTAGGGGTTGTTATGTATAGAGAATACAAAAATGGAGGCATACCATGATGACCGAAACCTTAAACCTAAAAATCTTGGGACTCACTTGTGAACACTGTGAAGAGAAGGTTATTCAGGCTGTAAAAGATCTGGATGGAGTGACAAAAGCAACCGTTTCTTATGAAAACGGCAAGGGGCAAATTGAGTTTAATCCTTACAAAATAAAGGAAGAAGCGATTGAAAAGGAGATCAGAAAGCTTGGCTATGAAATCCATAAGACTTTTATTCAGAGATGGTTACGGCGTTTAGAGAAGTCTAATGAAAAGCAATTTGGTTCTGGACACATGGATTGTTGCTCCCTTAATAAATAATAGGGGTGGGGGGTATTTAAATATTAAAGAGGTAACCATGAATCAAGGTGAAATGGCTTGTGACCCGTGTCACAGCAAACATGAAGATCAAGTCATACGTTTACGTAAGATAGAAGGACAAGTGAAAGGTGTCCAGAAGATGATTTATTCGGACAGGTATTGTATCGACATCCTGATGCAGATTAAGTCCATCAAAAACGCTCTCATCAAGGTGGAGGAGAATATCCTGAAACGGCACATTGAGACTTGTGTTCAAGACGCCATCAAAAGCGGTTCGGAAAGTGAGACGGAAGAAAAGATTTCTGAGCTAATAGACGTCATTTCAAGGTTTAGCGGCTGAAAATCGATGATCTATTGCGTTCAATAGGTTTTATTCGTCTATTTTTAGTATATTAACATCAGTTCGAAATGTTTATTTC
>ENA-ORDP01000942-ORDP01000942.1-marine-sediment-metagenome-genome-assembly--contig:-NODE-942-length-17254-cov-3.978138_pt1 | contig 17254 bp, 11 predicted proteins | sample MGYA00248627_ERZ508539 | MGnify/ENA primary metagenome ERZ508539 (study PRJEB26208, sample SAMN05571518) | marine sediment metagenome | biome: deep sea; feature: Hydrothermal vent; material... | reverse complement strand
ACTAAATACTTCATCTCGACTCATAGTCGTCTCCAAACCTGTTTTTCCCCGCTGTGCCTGCCAATAAAATCAATTAGTTATTTATTGTCTCTGCCCAAACCCCGGTTCCCCGCAACTTTGCCCGTCCCGGCATCATAAAATCAGAACACTGGAAATACGAAACACGAAGCAATACAGTCAGCGAAATAAATCAGTGGGTAAGTACCTGTGATTAGTCGGCATGTCTGTCATCGTCACGTCATTTTTTGTTTGACGACCCTGGCTGTTACTATGACCTCATAATCCCGATCCTGATAATCCAGTTCCTTTGCGCTCAATTCCTCAGATGCCAGCAGATTGTAACTGATCACTAAGAATTTGCTATAGATGGTATTGGAAGGATCATCATCTCCTCAGAACTATATATTTTAATTACATTTTGGCACAAACGTAGAACACATTCCCTTCAAACTACCTATTTCAATACAGCCATTTCAATAGCATCTACAGCCATTCTTGCAGCACGCTCCCAAGTAAATTCTTTTGATCGCATAATGGCATTTTCTTTTAAAACTCTATACCGCTCCAGATCTTCAACCATGGTTACAATAGCATTTCCAATATCATCAATATTATAGGGATCAAAAAAAATACCTGCATCCCCAACAACCTCGGGTAAAGACGCCTTGTTACTCGCCAGTACAGGCGTATCACATGACATTGCCTCTATAGCCGGTAGGCCAAACCCCTCTGAAAAAGAAGGGAGAACCAGTGCATAGGCATCTGAATACAAGGCAACAAGGTCATCGTCAGTCACATAACCAGTAAAATGTACTTTTCCCGTTAGTTCTTTATTTCCTTCCACCATATCGAGAAGCTCCTGATAATTTGAATGAAAACCATCACCTTCAGGGTCACCAATCAAAACCAAGTGTAAATCTTCAATATCAATCTTTCTCTGGGCATACAAGAAACCCTTCATAAGACCCAGCAAATTCTTATACGGTGCAAGTCCCCCAACATAACAAATATATCTAACACCACGGGGTATATTACAATTGTCTCTCGCAGCAGTAAGCATCTGTTTATCACGAACAATCTTGAATTTTTCTTCAGCAGCTTCGGTTATAACGTCAATCTTTCCTGACTTGATACCTAAATGTTTCACGATCTCTTGCTTTGCTGCGTTAGAAACCGTCATTATCCTTGTCGACTGCCATATCGCCAGTTTCATTTTGATTTTCCAGAATAGTTTACCCTTCCAACCTGGAAATATTAACTCTGGAAAATGTTCGGCAATCGCGTCATGAAAAGTGACAATATTTTTCACACCTAGCGGCACAGGGAACCATGAATAGACTGCCGGGAAATATAGAAGATCCAGCTTCTGTTTTTTTACCTCTCGTGTAAATGCGAGCAGGTCAGCGGGTGATCTGCTATCAGTCGATACAGCAGCATCCGTTACATATTGTGACAGTTTAACTCGTACAACTTCCACGTTGTCTCTTTGCATTTCTTTAACAGGGTCGTGATCAACAAACAACACATACGTATGTCCCCCCGACAACTCAAACATCGCTTTGAGTAACTCACGCGTGAATCTACCAAATCCTCTTAAACTCCACCAGCAAGACGCATCAATTCCAATTCTCATCAACCCCAGGCCTCAATACTTTTACCTGCCCCAAACAGATAGCCCCAAGCCTCACCCATCGACCAGAATGTTTCCATGCAAATAATCCAAATTACAACAGAAGGAAGGTCTGATGCCTTTAAAATCCTTCTTGCATAATGGATACCTCTCAGTGAAAGCACCATGGGTAACAAAAAAGCCTTGGAAAACATGATTACTCTTGCGGGAAAACTATCACCGCTGGAAATTTTCCCCGCATAGAGACGACCATGCTGTCTCCTTGCAGACAACCTTGCACCATGTACGTCCTCACCGGAATAACGAGTGGACAAATCAGTATGCATTATGAGCACACCTCCTTGCTCTCGTAACTTGTTGTTAACAAGCACCTCAATAAGACCTTCATCATGGTCAATAACCTCTTTCAATGCATCCAGACGATACATCATAAAACTGCCTGGCAAACGACTGACATTCGAATATGATACATCGCTACTATCAATCTCAAGGTCTTTATAGAATGCAGGATGATATCTTCCATATTCGGTACATGCGAGGGCTTTATACTGGCCTGCCAAATCATCCCCTATTTCAATAGGACCAGACATAGCTGCTGTATTTATATTGTTTTCAAATACGGATATAGCCGATACTTCCCATAGCGGGTTCATCATCATGCAGGTATCTTCTAAAAAAGTAACGTACTCCGTTTGGCACGCTCTCGCACCTTCCAGCCTTTTTGCGGGAACAGGTAATGACGAACCATTAATAAAAGACAGGCCAGGAAAGTCTTTTTGCAAGCCCATATCTTCTTCGTTAGAAGTAATGACGATACATTGCGTATCTGCACTTATATTTTCGGATATACAGTTCTTTAATACAGAACCACCCACAATTGTAACAATTACCAATGTATTTTTATCACTCATTGTGCTCTGTATTTCACCTGTTCAGTATTATAATACTACCCCCCATTTCGTAATAATACCGGAAAGGTAGCAACCATTATCAACATAATCTGGGCATCAAACAAGATGACCCAGCTATTACGTCCCCTTAGATACCTTGACTTGCTCTCCTGTTTTTGTGCTATGGTAAACACCGTTCGCAATTTCAGAGACATGGACACCATCATCTGCCGTTGCCAGGATACCTCTATCATTACCTTTGGTTAACTCAATGAAGTCCTTGTGTATTTCTATAAATGTCTTGATAGCAGTAGTCTGCCACCCCCTAAATTTCTCCCTGAAAATAGCCGGGATGTATCTATTCGTTACAGTTTTGCTAGGCCCACCTGGCTCTTCCATAGTAATTATGGTAGATGTCATGGGCGCATAGAACGCCCTCGCCATTCCTTTATCACCATACGCCTCGATATAAAAGTGATAACCTTTCCACTCGGACCAGCTACTGTGATAAGTAGCCACAACATTATTATGGCCTCTCAACAGGGCAAAGGCATTATCTTCTGAATCACCCAGCTTCCATATGTCATTCGTAGATATCCCGGTTACACTGGTCACCCCACCCATAAGATGTTGTGTCAGGTCAAGCACATGTATTCCAACATCCATCATGGTGCCACCGCCCATGATTTTCTTGTCATACATCCACGGAGCCTTGAACTCTGAAAGGCCAGTATGGCCACCAAAGGCCTTTATATAACTAAGCTTACCTATAACTCCGTTTTGAATTGCATCACGCACTTCCTTGATAGCTGGATAATATCGATTGTTAAAACCTACAGATAAAACCTTACCAGTCCGCTTCGACACGTCACGCATTTTTTTAATTTCTTCCAAATTGCTTGCCATTGGTTTTTCAACTATGACATGCTTGCCACCCTCCATACATGCTATCGCCTGTTCGGCGTGGAAATTAGTGGGAGTGGAAATAACCACTGCATCACATGCATCTGACTTTGCCAGCTCGTCAACTGAATCAAAAACATGTGCATCACTGCCTGCCATTTCCCTGGCCATATTCTTATTCAAGTCGACCACAGCTGTTAGTGAACAGCCAGGTGTTTGCAAAATTGCATCTTTCCTCACCTTGCCAATTGAACCTACCCCTAATAATGCAAATCGCATATTTAACCCCTCATAAAATAATTTAGTAACTGAAAGAATATTTACAACTATTTCTCAGATCAGTATCTGATACACGTCTTCCTATTCAATTTTATTCAGTGCATCACCTGCCCCAAATACATATCCATACATTTCACCCCATGCCCAGATAAAAACAAACAGGAATAAATAAGGTATGGCAGAGATATAATCAACATCATCCCTTTTCTTGGAACGGAATTGCTTGATCATTCTGTAAAAAAGTAATGGCGGAAGGATGAATGTCGCGCCAAAGGCGATCATTCTTTTCAAGACCTGACTGCTGTCATAACGCAAACCTGCGTAATAACGTGAGTATATAAACCGCTGACTTGCAAATAATCCAAAACTGAATTTCTTGCAGTGATACATGGTAATATTATTGGTGGAATAGAGTTTTTTCCCTTGTTTTATCAACTCTGGATGTACGGTCGTTTCCCAAAAACCACTGGTAAGAAGCTCCCTGTCCAGATTTTCAAAAATTGATTTGTGGTATGCCACATTCATCCCCGGCAAAGAAGGATTGTCCGAACCTTCCTGTACAGGCCTGAGGAAGAAACTGTATTCTGTTAAAAATGTCGCCCAGTCAAGCGCTGAATCTTTCACCCCATTTTCGACACAACCACCGACCGTGACAGTATCCTCCGGTGCTTCCTTGAACGCCTGATCTATAGTCTTGAACCAGTCATGCGCCGGGACACAGTGGTCTTCTGTCACCAGAATATATTCACCTGTAGCCCTTTCCAGTGCCATGGTTCTTAATACTGGTAGGGATGTACTCCCCGCGCAGGAAATTATAAGTGCCTCTGGATAATCAAGGGCGATCCTTTTGGTTACTTCATCATCTCTGCGATCAGCCAGGATTACCTCATAGGAATAATCGCCATCCTGATTCTTCAATGAATCCAGTGTTTCAAGAATACGGTCATTATCCTCTGTACTGACCAATCCTATTAGTACAGAATAAACCAGTTTTTTTTCATTGTTTTCCATTCTACTCTCCCGAATAAATCCACACCCCTCACAAAAGCTTCTATCTTATATAACTAATTCAATGTCTTAATTTAACAGTATAGCTAATTAAGCCTTGAACAGGTATGATTTTCTCCAAATGTATACCCCATAAACTCCCCACAGGACCAGGCAATTTCGGAATGCAGAACTGCGTAAAAACACCTCAAAAATGCAATTCTTAACTTTCTGGATCGCCTGGCTGCTTTATATATACGCCATATACGCAAAATGGGTAATGTCGGGGTCATGCATATATATAACATTCGATTATGCTGATTTTGCACTCTGAGCCTGGTTGCTGCAAAACATCGCCCATGCGTAAAGCGTCTGGCCATATATTGTCGATATTGAAAATTTTTATTATATTTAATGATCATATCGTTAAATTTCTCGGGTTTGATGCCTTCTTCTCGCTCCAGTCTCCATACCATAAATGTCTTCAGGAAACCGTCATTTATCAGGCGTTCATCAGAATCCATCAGTTCTCTTTTACAGACGATATTATTTCCTGGTACCTCATCCATCCCTTCCCTTATAGGTGAACAAAACTGTGCGTATTCAGTAATATATCCCAGAATAGTGGCATTGATTAGTAACGGGGGATTAACAGTACCAAAAAACAGGTTATTGTCCTCATTAATTTCATTCAATACCCTGACCAACCACCCCGAGGATGGCGGACATTTTACATCTAGCACTGCAACGTATTTTCCGGATGAATGAGCAATAGCCTGGCCCCAAAGTTTCAGGATTGAAGTCTCAGGTATACAATTTATATATTTTATATTAGGACCTTGGTTGATATCTGAAGGCAGCTTTACATCATGAGCAACAACTATTTCTATATCTATATATTTATCAACACCATTAGTTTCCATTTTCTGGAAAAATTCATCAAATAAACACTCTCCCTTCGCAGCAACTGCAATACTTAGAATCATCAATGAATATCTCTTAGCCTCATTATAAATTAGCCTCACCTGTATCTCTACTCTGGAAATCACATGACATATATCTGAAATTACCAGACTGGAACAAATCACTAACGAAAACCCCCCACGCCAATAAAGACCTTTTTACGGCCACATATAACTATTTGAGATAATACGCGAACAATCAACATTATCTCAATTCAAGGAAGAAAAACTCAGCCTGATAAAAGCACCTCTGATAATAGCCAATACCATTCTGCGAACTTCTATATTTGTATGACTACAGTCTTTTCTTACGTTTCGGGAGGGTTAAATAGACGCCCGTAACTGTTCCTACTAAAATGACCAGGCCCACAAATAACATGAATCCCCACCGTAGCGCGTCACTTCCTGAAAAAGTCCTAATCGGAGCAAAGTTATGCAGAAAGCCGGCAATATTGGCTATACGGCCAAATGATGTACTTCTAAACACTTTGGAACTGACAGGACTAACATAGAATATTTCAGATGCGCGACCTTCAAATTTAAGTCGATACACTGGAAGCTCACCCCATAAATAATCAATACTATAGTTATTTACTAGAGTGATTTCATTAACTGCCTCTTTGATGCTAAAGATTTCCCGTGTAAACAATTCTGCAAGTTTTTCAGAAAAAACATAATACTCCCCGGTAAGGGCATTGATCAAATGTGTTTCCCCATCCTGATCTTGTATTGCGTATAGAATCTTTCCCTGTATGTTCTCAAAATGAATTGATCTTGCATATTCGAATAAGGGACGTTCATTTTTTAACTTCACAAGAACCTCAGCAGGCGATAAGGTAATATCTCTGTAATTCGCAAGACTTACTTTATCGCTAACACGGAGTTTTTCCCAATCACTATGTTCTGGCAATGTTATAACTACACCTGTAAGAACCCATAGGAGAGTAAAAACACCAGTAAAGATGAAAACCCATTTATGAATCTTACGAAATGCTTTGCGCATCATTCCTTTCCCCTTTACTAATATTAAAAACTAAGAGCCTGTCGAACACATGGTTATTTTAATGTTCGTTCTCGCATATTCAATCACATATTATGATTTTTGACTAATTATTAGGAAGGGTCTCAAAACCGCAACAATTACACTACTTTAGCTAACTTGAATATAATAAATTTTATCAGATTTGAATTATTGATCATTTCACGATAGTGGCAAGCTTATACCCTGAGCCTGTTATAGAAGGTCCATCTACTACCCATACCTTTCGATCCGGATAAGCTTTTAGCAAAGACTTTTTTACCTCTGAATTCCGGTTCCAGACAATTACGGGTCCATTAGCATACGGATCTATAGTAGAATATATTATTGCCGAATCTAAATCAGGATGTGATTTGCCATTGATCAGAATTAATGATCTTCCAAAATTATTTTCATCAATTAAATTACGTATATCAGACCGCATTCCTCGATAATTATGATACTTATCAATAGCACGCCATGGCAGAAAATTTACCATGGCTGAGAATGATAAAATAAATATGCCCACGATCACCAGTACACTTCCATCACAAGAAAATTGCTCACTGTCTGAAATGGTTTTACCTAACCAGCTAACTGCCTGAACAGTTAGCGCGATCAAAGGTATCACCGCCAAATAGTAATACCGTGCTCCAAAGTCAGGTCCACCGGAAAACCAGTACAGACTCTGCATAGCAAAAATAATGAAAAGAAAAAATAACATCCATTTATCAGCATTAATATATCTTCCTGGCGTGCGAGACAACAACATAAAAATAATTAACAATAGCGAACCAACACTCCAACCAAACATTTCAATATTCATGGCAACGATATTAAGCATTGCATTCACAACTACATCCGGAAGCCCATGTCCGGGAAACGGGTCAAGACCACCCCAGGATATCCCCTTGTCAGCACCAAAACCCAGTGAATTTACACCAGGACCAAGCACCTTGTCTGCATATTCCATAATGGGGAATTTGAAGGGATCACCTGTCATTGCTTCATTATATGGAAATACCAGCACTGCTATGGACAATGTGGATATTCCTAATATCATTACAGGCCCCAGCCGAAATCTCTTTCCAGGTATAAATAACGTAGCCAGGCCCAGTACTACTGCCACCATGACCCCTTCCAGCGGGCGATTCAGGCTGAGTATTCCAATAGCTAAACCTGCCAACACACCCCACAGGAATGTCTTCCCCTGATACATTTTAACAACTGACAATGCACTCACCAATGCACAGGTCAGTGAAAAAGTGTGTGTCATAAAACTCATTGAAATCAGCAGATACCAGGGGGATGCCGCCACCAGTAGAACCCCCAGTCTTGACATCCTTCTATCGTAAAGATTACTCAACAAGGAAAATAGCAGTAGCACATTTATTCCCGCCAGAACCGGGTTGACCATCCATGGAAGTCCTAACTTTTCCCCGACAGCCAGCATGGCAGGCCACCCTGGTGGGACAGTCGATATACAGCGCTGCTGATCACAATCAATGAGATATACTTCAGTTGCCTCTGGTACGGGTGGTGCAGGCACACTTAGACTCCCCTCAGAGAAATATTTGGCCTGATAAATATATGCGACCTCATCAGGAACATGAGGGTGCATATCATATGAGAAAACAACAAGTAAAGTGGCTACTGTTGTCGTCCAAACTGCACATCCAATAGCCAATCTATCAAAATTGATCCCAAAGAACCCCCGCCTGTTATCCGGTTCATTGAGGACTTGATTGATCCATTCTCCCCATTTTGAGTAATATGACTGTGGTATTGCAATAATACCCATTATCAGACTACCCAGTTGTATTAATGCAACTAATCCTGATAATACCAGTTCAATACCATATTCTGGTAACACACGAGAGGGAAATGCACCCACTACGACAAATGCTGTTAATAAAATAATCGACCGTACCAGGCCTAGCCTGCCTACTATCCAGTTAATGATTTTACCGAGGTGTTTTCGAAGTGAACATATTACTATGCTACCCTGAAATGCCAGAAGAACCAGCAGGATCACCTCCCGCCCCGAGCTTACCCCGTTTATAGGACTATAGTGCTGATAGTGTATGGTCGGCCCTGCATCAATAAGTTGCAAGGAGATCCCTTGCCCCAGGATCACAAGGGCAAACCATTTTGCCGGACGATACATCGGTGTTTTCCAGCCCAGCAACAAAATAAACAGTGCACCAGATACGGAAAACAGCAGGCAAACAGATGGGTCCAGAAAACCCTCTGTGTTACGGAAAACAGGCAGCCATAACAAAATAGTTAAACAGACTATAATTAATAATGTAGATATGATTCGATTTGTTGCTGTCAAGATTATCCCGATTGATTGTTGTTATATATCCAGATCTAGCCAACGCCAGTTAAATGAAACCCATTCTTTTTATATCCTACGCAGACCGTATATACAAAATATCCTGATCCACGCTTTCATATAATCTACTTAAAGAATGATTTTGTAATACAATACGGAACTGGAACGTTTCCGACCGGTAGAGAGTGCATCATATCAGTGCGCTGGATGCTATCAATCTGATAATATATACATTTCATACCACATCATATAGTTAAGCATACCCCATAAGACCCTGCCATTATCCTGCTTTCCCGCCACATGCCTGTCTATCAGTTCCTTTACGGCCTCAGGACGGAAAAGACCTGTAGCCTTTATATTATCGGCACCCAGGTATTTCATTACCAAATCATTCAATTCATTCTTTAACCATCTCGAATATGGCATCTCAAGACCCACCTTTTTCTTGTTCAGAATTGAATCAGGCAAATCATTCTTCATGGCAAGTCTCATAATATGTTTCTTTCGCATCCGTTTCATTTTCAGATTCGGGGGAACACTCGCCATAAACTCTGTTAATTCCGGGTCAGTGAATGGAACACGTGCCTCAAGAGAATGTGCCATGCTCATCCTGTCATTCTTGATCATCAAATCATCCGGGAGAAACACTGATGAATCCAGGTACATCAGCCTGGAGAGAATATCAACTGCATCTGAACGCTTATATACTTCCTTAAAATGTCGATCAGACGGCTGCGGTGCCAATTGTTCTATTACATCATCAGTGTACAGATCCATTTTTTGCTTCTCATCAAGAACAACTCTCCACCAGAGATGAGCTAGCTCCGGCGGTAAATCCTGCCCACCTAAAAATCTTTTTAGCTTGAATTCCAGACTCAATTTTTTATCAGAAGCAGGCAACCTGTTAACCAGTGGGGCAATAATTCCATTTCGGATAAATCCCGGGATTCGTTTAAACCATTTTGAGATATGATAGGCAGCATATGTTTCATAACCTGCAAAAGTCTCATCCCCCCCCTCACCAGATAACACAACAACGACTTCATCTTTTGCTATCTCGCATACATAGTAGGTCGGTATTGCCGAACCATCGCCATACGGTTCATCTATGTAGCTTAGATACTTTGGCAACATATCTTTAACCATATCTGCAGTTATTATTACTTCCCGATGGATAGTATTAAATTTCTTGGCCACGATTCGTGCATATGGCAATTCATTAAAACTCTGGTCTTCAAATCCTACAGAATAGGTATGGATGCGTTCTGAAGTTTTCTTGCTCATTAATGCTACCAACGTGCTTGAGTCAAGTCCCCCGGATAAGAGCACACCAATCGGCACGTCTGCAATCAGCCTTCGTTCTACAGAACGATTCATTAATTCATATGAACGCTCGACTGCCACTTTCTCATCGATTGTATTATCAACGGTGAAGTCCAGGTCCCAATAACGGCTCTGCTTAAACTCCCCCTTTGCATTGACAGTCATATAGTGCGCCGGGGGGATTTCGTAAATACCATCGAATGCCGTCTGTATACCCGGCACGTAATTGAATGTCAGAAAATCATGAAGTGCCTGCATGGAAGGTTTTCTTAAAACTCTGTCATCTTTGATAATAGCCTTTATTTCAGAAGCAAAACGAAAGTTATTTTGATCTTGTTGATAGAAGAACGGTTTAATGCCATAACGATCCCGAATCAGGTGCAGGGATTTCTGCCGATTATCCCATATAGCTATTGCAAACATGCCATTCAGTTCCCGAACCATATCGAGTCCAATCTCTTCATAAAGGTGTATCAGCACTTCTGTGTCAGTTTGAGATTTAAATACATGCCCGCGCGCTTCAAGTTTGAAACACTGTTTTAACTCCTTGAAGTTATATACTTCTCCGTTATAGACAATAACGACGCTACCGTCCTCATTCGTCATGGGCTGGTGACCTGCATCAGAAAGATCAATTACAGAAAGTCGGCGATGGCCAAGTGAAATTTTTTCATTTACCCATGTTCCCTGATCACTTGGGCCACGATGTGCTAATGTCTCCGTCATCTGACTGATTAATTCCCCATCACTCTTGGACGATGGCAACCCTGTTTTCATAATTCCGCAGATACCACACATATCTTCACCAGCCCTTTAAAATTAAATGTATATAGCACAACATAGTATCTTTGTACCTGACTTCCTGCATCTAAATGAGTCCATGACTTAATAATTTCCTGATATTTTAGTTATTATTTATTTTCCTGTCATTCTCGAAAAGAATAGCAACACCTTCTTTTGCTCTTAACTCTTTTCCTTTTCGATATTTTTTTTGCAATAAAATAACTCTGGATCGCAAGTCTTCTTTTTGCTTGTCATCATAGACAAAATCAATCAACCAAAAACGGCTATGTTTCCGGCCGGCCATGTCGGTAAAAATATTAGCCGCACCATCAATAAACACAGATGATGGATATAACATATATTTTGATGGCGGGAAATAATAAATGACAGGTACAATATACCATTTATCATCAACCAGTAATATTTCCCCCTCGCTTATTTCCGGAAGCAGTTTATTGGCAAGCAATTTGTAGTCTGTAGGATCGGGTATATTTTCTGACTGAACCAACGAAAAGATGGATAAAGCCGCAATACCAGCGATTAAAATGTTTCTCTTGAATCCACTGAAACTCATAACGCCACGACTGGCAACCAATATAAAGAAAGGAGCTAAAGTAACCAGGGCATAGGGTGTATATACAGGCTTCATCAAATGAATGGGTAGCAATAATAGAAACGGAACCAGCATCATGACAGATGGAAGATCCGACAAAACCAGACTGACCTGTCTTACAGACATACACTTTCTTGCAAAACTCCCAAACTGATTCCATTTTTTGCGCAGCAGCCACCATATTGCAGGAACAACAAGAGCGAAGACGGTGCTATAAAACAAAGATCTTCTATGGACAATAATATTTTCGTTTCTGAAAATAACTACATTAATGACAAGAACAATGGGTATACATAATAAAATAATTTTCCATAAACGCTTTTCAATTATTGAGTTATCGACATAAGCAGATACCTGGATGGTGTTTTTATTAATGACCCCCTGCACTAATAAAACAAGCCCGATTATTCCTGCGACTATACTGATCGCTGGTATAAGTTTGACTGTCGAACCAGCAATAACCATACCTCCCAACTGAAGCATCTCGAGTATCCTCGGCCACAACTCTGGTGGCAGGTGACTGGCTCCACTTGAAATCCGGATCAGATATGACACGGCAGGCGATGCGAAAAGCAAGGCGATAACCTGAAGACCCAGAATCAGCGATGGATGGTCGCGCCTGGAATCATTATATAAAACCCATAATATCTGGGCCGCAAAAATAGGCCAAAAATAGGAATCAATCCATAGTCCGAAAGCAGAACAAAGAGTATAGAAAATTGCTGATTTTGGATTCCATTTTTTTGATAATCTTGAAATAAGAAATGTAGTTAGAATACCCACCAATCCAAGTAATACCCACTGCTTGGCCATTTGACTCCAGTAGATTTGATGACCATGGAAAGCCAGAATAGAGGTCGACAGTACAGCAACTTTACTATTTATCGTTTCTCTCGCCAGCAAAAACATCACCAGTAATGCCAGTGTTCCAAATAGTGCGGATGATGCCCTGATAGAAGACATTTCAGTACCCCATACTTTAACCCAGCCAAGCATCAGGAGATCATATCCTGGTAAATGAGGGTGATGTATCTTGTACGGTGCTGCAAAAACCTCGGAGGCAGTCATCCTTCTATTGGGATGAAATACATAGTCCGGCACATCCAGCCCCGGCACGTAAAATTCTGGATGACTAATCGTACGATCACCAAGATCATCAAAGCGAATAAGCCCTCCCAGAATCAGAACAAGTAATATTATTAATGTTGATTTCATCCGATTTTTCCAAAAATCGGGGACAACTTGTCTATAAAAAAGCAGCTTGAGAGCTTTCTCTCTATTGACCACATCCGTGGCAGCATAATTTTCTGTAAAAAACCTGGTATATTCATAATTTCATATTCTCTCATTGCCACTATGATGTACAATTAAATTTTGTATATTTATAAAATAATTACAGTCATCTGGAAAATTTATAACAAATACTTATGATGTTTGCATTTTGATTGCTGTAAGCACAGTATAGCAATGAGCTTTTCATATGGAGAAATTAATGGGTAAAGGCATTTTCCATGCATTATTATCAATCTTTCTGATATTAGCTGCAATATTCACTGGTAATGAGCAAATAACACACTTTCTTGCCCCGGCCGTAGAACCCGGCATGTTTTCCAGAATAAATGATGGCGCTCTGCTATTTAGAATTATTGTGTTCATTGATGGAATACTATTACTGGTTTACACATACTATCAAAACAAAAATAATATTAAAGTAAACGCAGAAAAATACCCTCCCTTGTGGACACCAAAAAATAATCAACCTGCAATATGGAATGAATTCAGTTACTATTGGCAAACAATTGGCATAATTCTAACTGCCGCCTTTATTCTCAGGATAATTTCACTTAATAGTGATTTATGGATAGATGAAGTATTTACTGTTGTAAATTATGTTCGATTACCCATTGGTCAGATAGTCACCGACTACTCTACTGACAACCAACACATATTTTTCTCTGTTCTATCACATATCAGCACAACAATTTTTGGTGAACACCCCTGGTCAATAAGGCTCCCCTCGCTGCTTTTTGGTGTGGCAAGCATATGGGCGACCATGAAGCTTGCCTCCTTGGTTTACGGGAAACGTATCGCCATATACGCTGGCCTGTTAATGACAATATCATACCATCACATCTGGTTTTCACAGAATGCTCGAGGTTATGCAATTCTGTTATTCGGTGCAACCCTGTCTACATATTATTTACTTAGAGCCCTGCAATACCAGAAATGGCGATACTGGGTTGGGTATGCAACCATATTGGCATTCAGTATATGGACGCATATTACTGCTGTTTTTATTGCTTTAGCCCATGCGATTGTTATTTTTATTCTATTAGTCAATGATGGAAATATAAGGGTGAGGATTTGGAAACCGCTATCGGGGTTTCTGTTAACCGCATGGATTACGATTCATCTTCATGCCCTGATTCTACCTCAAATGATAGATTTTTACATGCAGCCTGGCGCAGGTGGGGGTTTGCAAAAAACCGTAATGCAAAACCCGATGTGGCTGTTGCAGGAAACTCTGCGTAATCTAGGGATAGATCCAAGCTTTCAGTGGGTTGCTATTGCAGGTATTTTAACCCTCTTAATACCAGTCGGTTATTGGCTTTTCAAACAAGATCGGGTCTTCACAGCAATTTCAACCTTGCCCGGTGTTCTGCTATTCGCAACCATGTTCTACCTTGGCCGAAATTTATGGCCAAGAATGTTTTTCTTTGAAATGAGTGCAATAATCATATTAATGGTTATTTCCTTATTAACACTTGGTATTTTTACACGTACAAAACTACTTAAGAGCGCACCAAAACACTATGCAGAATTACCCCTGGCAATATTAGTTATCCTCTTCATGATGAAGCTACCAGCTCTATATCAATATCCCAAACAGGATTTTACTGGCGCGCGCGATTATGTAAAAAACAATATGCATCGTAATGACAAGGTGGTTGTACTGGCCCATGCAGGTTATGTTTTTACTAACTACTACGCAAAAGAATGGAAAACTGCAAATTCAATAGCTGACCTGAGAAAATACCAATCGCAGGAAGGATGCACGTGGATTCTGTATTCACTGCCACAACATATCAAAAACGCCATGCCAGAAATATCCCATGCCATAAAAAAAGACTATAAACTGCAAAAAATATTTCATGGCACACTTGGAGGTGGAGACATATTTATTCATAGAAGCAAATGCGTTGATAAAAGCATCCCTGATAAATAATATACACATGAGACATTCATCCGCTATTGCATTGATTAAATACTCAGTTTGTTATTCTGAAATATTTAATCTACTAAGTTTCGCAAACCAATGAGCCCCGGGAACAAGGTTATGCGTAACTTCTTCGCTCTGGCTTCAGGAGAAGCCTTGTCCAGGGTATTTGCCTTTGGCGCAACGATTTACCTTGCACGGTTGTTAGGTGCCGATGGATATGGAATTATCGCTTTTGCCCTGGCAATCAATCTGTATTTTATCAAGATCGCTGAGTTTGCCCTTGAGTGGGTTGGTACTGAAGAGATCGCGAAGACAAGCCCAGACACCATACCAAAACTGACATCTGCCATATTAAGCGCCCGCCTCATAATTACCTTTGTTCTAATGTTTGTTGCCGCCATTGCTATCTGGCTCATTCTGCCTGATCCAGAACGTTTTATATTATTACTTTATCTGCTTGTCCTTGTGCCCACTGCCATCAATACTAAATGGGTTTATATAGGAATGGAGGACTCAAGACCCGTTGGTCTGTCGAGAATTGCCGGTGAAGCCCTTGCTCTGGCGATCATCCTCAGCCTTGTCCATAGCAAGGGAGATCTTTGGGTTGCACCTGTCGCTCAAGCCTCCGGTGAAATCTGTGTTGCTTTCATGCTGATAATTATTCTCTGGAAACGTTCATTTAAATTAAGTTTTTATTGGGATCTGTCTATAGTAACCCCTGTGTTAAAAAAGGCCTTTCCACTGGTAAGCCATATGTTAGTCGGTCTATTTATATATAACTCGGACTTAATTTTCCTGCGTTATTTTCATACCAACGAAAGCGTGGGACTCTATTCAGTAGCTTATGTCCTGATCAGTTTTATCACAAACCTGGGGATTACCTATGGCATGAGTTTAATGCCTGCTTTTGCACGCCTGGAAAAAGGAAGTACTGAGGAAAGATCATTCTATCAAACGATTCTGGCACAGGTTTTTACTGTATCTATACCAATTGCAGTAGGAGGATATTTTCTCGCAGAAAACATAATTAACTTTGCTTTTGGTGAAGGCTACAATGGCTCTGTACTCGCGCTTCAAATAATAATTTGGTCTGTTCCATTCACTATTATTCGTTATGTCCCCTGGGTAGCTTTAATATCCAGAAACAAACAAAATCTGTTATTCAAGGTAATTTTTTATGCTGCGATTTTCAATATCATCCTCAATCTTTTACTTATCCCTGAGTATGGTATTGTTGGAGCTGCTATTGCCACAATTTTTACCGAAATTTTCACTAGCGTCCTAATGTTTGATTTTGCATCCAATAATGGGCTGCCATTTGCTTGTTACAGAAGATTCTTAAAACCTGTTTCAGCCGTACTTGTAATGGCGTTTGTTCTGTTCCTTGGCAATCACATCAACCTATTTTTCAGTATTACTCTAGGGGCCCTTACCTATATATTTGCACTTTTTGCATTAGGAGGGATTCAATACAGAAAAGGGAGCCTGCCTTCGCTAAAAGTATAATCCATATTCTTGCAACATGTGTAACTAATAGCCAGTAAATATTACTATTTTAATTATGCCTCACCCATTGCTTCCGCAATCCGGATTGCATTGGCCATTAATGTAAAGGTAATATTTTTTGCGGGTAAAAACGGGTAGGTTGAACCGTCTGCAATGTAAAGATTATCAAAATCATTACTCTTGCAATCTTTGGAAACCGTCCATGAACCTGTGCCGCCGGACATCGGCAAAGTCCCCGCATAATGTACACTGGCTCCCATGGGTCGTATATAGACCATTCCCGGGGGAACAACGCACCCAAGCTTCCACAACACCTTCTTTATCCTCTTTAACGATCCTGATATGCGCTCATCTTCACCGGACTTCGGGGTATACTGGATAATGAGACTGGGCTGTTCCGGGTTGGAATCAACATCCAGTGTCAAATAGCTGTCTTCCCGTCGCGTATCATGAAAATTCACATTAACCACCCCGAGAGCGGCATGGATGTTCTTGAATAAATGCAGTGATGTACGCAGATCCATCGGGAATTTCTCAATAACAGGATGAATCATTGATGTCTTCAATGTGGTCACAAGACAATGCACCGCTTCTTTTAACGATCCATTTCCCAACTCCATTGCAAGCTGGTTATATTGATACGTGTCTCCGTTGTACGGGTGGCCAATCATGCTCAGGTTAAGAAAGGGCACGAGTACCTGTCGGTTATCCATCAACCCCTTCAGCTTAACAACTTTCCCCGTTTTCCTGTAGATGGATTCAAGTACGATCTTCGAGGTCCCCAACGTACCACAGGCAAGCA
>ENA-ORDP01000941-ORDP01000941.1-marine-sediment-metagenome-genome-assembly--contig:-NODE-941-length-17291-cov-4.224878_pt1 | contig 17291 bp, 17 predicted proteins | sample MGYA00248627_ERZ508539 | MGnify/ENA primary metagenome ERZ508539 (study PRJEB26208, sample SAMN05571518) | marine sediment metagenome | biome: deep sea; feature: Hydrothermal vent; material... | reverse complement strand
TGATTCCATTTAAACTGTTAACGATGTCCTGGCACATTTTTGTGTAAACGATGTCCTGGCACTTATCAGGAAGAGGTTAAAGACCCCCATATTAATATAGCCGATAATTTTTTAAGAAGAATATGGAGGGGGGCAAACTTGGCTATTGACTTTCCAACGATACTGACAAATTATTTTCTGATTAATTGACTTGAAGGCAGCCAAATGTCAATGATTAAGTCTGCCCCCCTTCTCTTTTTCCACTTCTCTTTCCCCCCCAGCGTCGCTATCGCTCCGACTGGTGGCCGCTTTTATTGGAATGGGCAAAAATCACGAAACCATGCTAAAATATAAGCACACGAGATAAATATAAGGAGACACTTGCTATGAAACAATATAAAATAATTGTAGAAAAACACCCTGATGTATTTGTTGCGTATCCACTTGGTTTGAAGGGTGTTGTGGTCGGACAAGGAGATACTTATGAAGAAGCCCTGTCTGATGTGAAATCAGCCATCAAATTTCATATTGAAACGTTTGGCAATGAAGTGCTCGATATAGACCCACCTATACTTGAAGCTTTTGTCGCTGAGACAGGGGTAGAAGCTTAGTGGCAAAATTCCCCATTGATGCTCCAAAACGGAAGTGCATATGTTTTTAAAATGTGATAGAGTATAGGTAATTTTGGGGAGAAATAAGGAGTTCGTATATTAATTGTTATACAGGAATAAATCATGAAAATAAAATACATTCATAAAATGGTCAACAACTTTAAGGCAGTGGATTCATTGAAACTGATTGAATACGATGAAAGTGACCTGCCGGATAATATTATTCAGATTATTAAAACGCATAAAGATTTATCGAAATCAAATACATTTGGAGAAAAAGATTTAGGAGAGCCACAGGAGTATGAAAAATTAATCATAGAAGATTCATCCGGTAACAGAGTGTTTGAATATTACAATAAAGGCATTTATTTTATGATGAAGGGCGGTGAAGAAAATTGTCCTGTTTTTCAAGTGTTTGCTCATTTAATGACAATAGAAAGAAAGAGAATAAAAATGTATTACCATTGAGTGGACTCGAACAGGCTATAGCGGTAACCTTTTTCAAGTCGATTAGAATTCATGATCTCACTGCCGTTTATCATCGTTAGCAAGAACCGCCTGTCGGTCACTCATCCATTAGGTGAAAAATTAATATGAAAATATTAGTTGCAGAAGACAACATAGAACAGCAAATGTTGATAGGATTATTAATGGATCATTGGGGATATGACTTTGACATAGCTTCAAATGGTCGAAAGGTTGTTGAGCTTGCCAATAAAAATGAAGGAAAATATGATCTTTGCCTAATGGACATTGATATGCCCATCATGAATGGCTTTGAAGCAACAAATATAATCCGCCGAACAATGGAATACTTCCCTATTATGGCTGTGACGGGGAATTCAATATCTATGGATAAATATTTGGAAGTCGGATTGGACGATTATTTACAAAAACCTTATGATCCCTATAAACTTTATGCTAAAATCAATGAATTAACATTGAAAATCATAAAAGTAGAATTCAAAGATAATAAACTTAACATAAAAAAGGAGATGCCAATGAATCCTCAACAAGCCTCGATATTGAGAGAGTTTAAAAAGCAAAAGTTATCTATGATAAGTATTTTCGGAACATCGACCGAGGCGACGTTTGTCGTTAATGAGGTTGTTCCACAATACATTGAAAAGGAATTTGCAGAGAATAAAAAACATTCGGTAAAATTTCTTGACCATAATCCTGAAGGGAAGGGTTTATGCCGTTTGTTTGCCAAGACATCCATGGTAGTAAAAACTTTTATGTTGGATGAGGACTTTGAGAGTGAAAATCAGCAGGAAATAGCAAAATTAAAAGAGATCGTTATTAATAGCGAAAGTCTTAATCAATAGTTGAGGACCACATAACAATCTAATGAACCATCAAAGCAAAAGGGAGGTATATATGCCTAAACATGGAGCGCAGATTCTATCCGAGGCATTGAAATTGCCGCCCACGGAACGCGCAGAGCTTATCGAGAATCTTCTATCTAGTTTTGAGTTCCCTTCTCGAAAAAGAATTGATGCTTTGTGGGCTCAAGAAGCCGAAAGCCGTATCGATGCGTTTGAACGTGGCGAAATATCAGCGACCTCAGCAAAAAAAATATTTGCGAAAATTGAGAAAAACAAGAAATAATGGAAATTAAATTTCTGGCTCCTGCAGAAGCTGAATTCTTTAACGCTATTTCCTTTTACAATATGCAGAGTGAGGGGCTTGGTTATGAATTTGCTGCGGAAGTCAATAGGACGATCCAACGAATTATTCAGTATCCAGAAGCTTGGACTAAACTTTCAAAACGTACCCGTCGTTGCAGAACTAACAGATTCCCATACGGTGTTATTTATCAGATTAGAGAAGAAACATTACTCATTGTTACAGTAATGCATTTGAGTCGAGAACCGCAAACATGGAAATCTCGCCTTAAAAATGAAGAAATATAAATATACGTGAAATACTTGACAAACTAAACACAATATATTATATTAGTAATTAAGCAAACACTTATAAGGAAGTGTGCGTTATGAAAGAAGCAGCAGAACTATTTAAAATACTTTCAGTTGATAAAAGGATAGAGATTATTGAACATCTTAAAAAAGGGGTCATCTAAATAAAAATAAAGATTATAATTGAAATCTCAATCAAAAATGAATAAAATATACTTTAAGAGGTGAAATATGAATAAAGTATTTACTGCTATAGTACATAAAGAAAACAATTTATATGTTGCAGAATGCCCAGAAGTTGGCACTGCAAGTCAAGGCACAACTGTTGAAGAAGCCGTAATAAATTTACAAGAAGCTACTGAATTATATCTTGAAGAGTTCCCGCTAAAAGAAACTCAACACCCTTTCCTTACAACTTTTGAGGTAGCTGTCAATGCCTGAACTTCCGCATATTTCAGGTAATAAAGCTATTAAAGTATTCGAAAGGTTAGGATTTAAAATTGTCAGGCAAAAAGGCAGCCATGTGGTTTTACGAAAAGAAGATAAAGGCTGTGTTATTCCACTCCATAAAGAACTTGCAATAGGTACTCTCCGAAGCGCAATTAAACAAGCCAAAATTACTGCTGAAATATTTATAGATGCATATAAAAATAGATAATCGGATAAGCGGGGGTTTTTCTCCCCCGCTTATCCACCCCACCTGCATGCGGGTCCGCACAAGGCGATTCACAGAGACTACCGGGCCATAGCCGGGCAATGAATGTTGTTCACCCACATTTTAAACCCTGTTCCTTCAGTCCCGCTGTTAGCGGGATCATGCCGATTTGTGTAGCCAGCGTGTCCAGAATGGGGGTCTTGTTTCTTGCAATTTTGAAACAAAATGAACCTCCCCGCTGCAGAGACAGCGGGGTATCCAAAAGAAACAAACTTACTAAAAAGTGCATACATTATAATCCCCCAAACCCCCTTTAAAAAAGGGGGTTCAAAGAATCCCCACAGCAGAGACTGTGGGGTATTGAAAATTTAATAAAAAAAGGGAGAAGCACGGGGCTTCTCCCTTTTTAGAATTACGATTCGATTCAGGACTATACAAGAAGTGGAGCTATAACAAGAGACACGATGGACATCAGCTTGATAAGGATGTTCATTGAAGGACCTGATGTATCCTTAAACGGGTCACCCACTGTATCACCTACAACAGCGGCCATATGAACATCCGATCCCTTACCACCATAGTGGCCCTGCTCAATGTACTTCTTTGCATTATCCCATGCACCGCCGGCATTTGCCATCATCAGTGCAAGTAATACCCCTGTTACCGTTGCACCTGCCAGCATACCTCCAAGCGCCTTGGGGCCAAGAAGGAAACCAACAAGGACAGGAGCGAATATGGCAACTATACCGGGAAGCACCATCTCCTTGAGGGCAGCTGAGGTACTTATATCAACACACTTCTTTGTATCTCCCTTAACACCCTCTTTTCCTTCAAGCAGTCCGGGTATTTCCCTGAACTGGCGCCTTATCTCTTCAACCATCTTCATGGCTGCCTTTCCCACAGAGGTCATTGTAAGGGCACCTATAAAGAAGGGGATAACGCCGCCGATGAGGAGACCTATGACCACAATAGGATCGGTTAATACTATAACGAATTCCTTGCCGGTCTTTGCAGTTATAGACTGTGTGTATGCCGAGAAAAGGGCAAGGGCAGTGAGTGCTGCAGAACCTATAGCAAAACCCTTACCGATTGCGGCTGTTGTGTTTCCAAGCGCATCAAGGCTGTCGGTAATCCTTCTTGTATCCTCACCGAGACCAGCCATCTCCGAGATACCTCCTGCATTGTCTGCAATGGGACCGTAGGCATCAACACTCATGGTCACTCCAATCGTTCCGAGCATACCGACTGCAGCTATACCTATTCCGTAGAGTCCTGCAATCCTGGAGGCTATAAATATGATAACACATATAGCAAGAACCGGAAGTGCCGTACTTTCAAGACCAACGGCAAGACCTGTGATAATATTTGTTCCGGCGCCTGTCTTGCTTGATTCAGCTATCCTTCTTATCGGAGATGCTGCTGTGTAGTACTCAGTCAACAGTCCAATCGATATCCCACCGAGTGAACCAACAAATATTGTCCAGAAGACCGAGTTGCTCACATCCATTGCTGAACAGGCAAAATAGGCAAAAATGAGGAACAGGCCTGCAGCGATAAAGGTGGAATATCTCAGTGCTGCTGCCGGATTAAACTTCTCAAGCACCCTCATTGAAAATATGCCGATCAGGGATGCAAGAAAACCCATTACAGCTATAGTGATCGGCAGGATCATCAGGGTAGAGCTGCTGCCGAGTTTTGCTATCTGGGAACCGGCCACCGCTGTAGCGCCAAGGGCTATTGTAGCAACAATCGAACTAACATAGGACTCAAAGAGGTCGGCACCAAGGCCTGCAACGTCTCCGACATTATCCCCCACATTGTCTGCAATAACACCGGGGTTGCGGGGATCATCCTCTGGAATTCCTGCCTCAATCTTTCCAACAAGGTCGGCACCCACATCAGCAGTCTTTGTATAAATACCCCCGCCAACTCGCATAAAGAGGGCAATGGATGAGGCACCCATGGCAAAGCCGTTGATCTCATAAGCTGTTGCCGGAGTCCCATAGTTCAGGTAAAAGAAGAATATACCAATACCTATAAGACCTATACTCGTAACGGAAAGACCCATGACGGCTCCGCCGTTAAAGGCAACGGAAAGGGCCTTTGCTGCATTCGGCTTGTACCTGTTTGCTGCCTCGGCAGTCCTCACATTTGCCTTTGTTGCAGACATCATCCCGAAGTATCCTGCAACTACGGAACAGAGGGCTCCACTAACATAAGCAATAGCCGTACCCGGCCCAAGGCTGGGAACAAACCAGATAAGAACGGCAATAGCTGCTATCACAAAAAAGAGGATTGAATACTGCCTCTTCAGATAAACCATTGCCCCGGCATGTATCTCGTTGGCTATTTCAACCATCAGCCCGGAACCGGATGGTTTACTCACCACTCCCAAGTAAATAATCAAAGCGATTATTAAACCACCCGCACCCAAAATGGGTGCATAACTTGTAAATGCTTCCATTAAATATACCTCCTGTAAAGATTTTTAATATATTCCGGCAAAATGCCTGTATTCAATAATAATGCGTCACTCCTGCAAAAATATGTTATCCATTACAATTTAAAAACCCGGTCGTCACTAAACGTACTTATCTGAAATATATTCCTTGAGGAAATGTATCTCGGCATCGAGTTTCTTGACATGGGTCCTCACCACGTCCCTGATGGAGATGATTCCGGAGAGCTCGCCCCCTTCCACAATCGGCATATGGCGTATGCCCTTCTGTATCATTACAACCATTACATACTCTACTTCATCCTCAGGCTCTGCAACCAGAAGGTTTTCACTATGCACCATTATATCCCTGACCCTCAGGTCTTTCATCAGGCACTCGGTACTGGCAACTATCCTCACAACGTCTCTTTCAGTAATCATACCAACAAGTTTTGTATCATGTTCAACTATAAGGGCCCCAATGTTTCTCTGCATCATCTTGGATGCAGCATCGGTTATCAAGGACTCGGCTCCAATAGTAATTAATTCTCTACCCTTGTCATTCAAGATATCCTTAACCTTCATAATATTATATCCCTCCCCGTCATCCTGGAATATGTAATTGCCAGGGTTCTATATCCCATGTGAGCGAGCTTTGAATAAGGGAAATAGACAATCGTGTAAAAGACAAACAACAGGTGAGTGAAATACATAGGATATGCAAGGGAAGCAATCCCTGCCAGCCTTATAACTTCCGTCAGGATGCCGGTGAGGGCAAGCAGTAGTATCATGACCACAAAAGTCCAGTCAAAGGACGAACTCTTTGTATTAACACCCTTATCCTTTGTCCTGTTGAATATCAAAAGCAGGATGCCGACAATCAGTGCAAGCGCACTCAGGTTGGCAAGCCATTTCATTGGATCCGTCAGTGGAATAGGAGAATCTATCTTTGGTACATAATAATAGTAGGTTACCCATATTGTGGTTATCAGAAGACCTAAAAAAGCGTAGAAGACGAGAAGATGACCGGTTCTACGGTCCGCATTAACCCCACACTTCTTAAACCTCTTGTGGGTCAGAACCTCTATAATGGTCTCTACGAAAGCCGAAACAAATCCCCTGGAATATGACCTGTTCTGTTTGCTTATTCCGATCCAGAAACCGCTCAAACTTATAAGATAGCTGATACCGGTCAGGGCAATGGCAGACATAAAGATAATCTCGATATATCTGATCGGGAAGAGCTTCGAATAGACGATCCTGTCGCCGGAAGGGATTCCGAGATGACCTGTTAATCCGAGTACGGCTAAAAAGAGCACAAACGGAATAGCGAGCGCTACAAGTGTCTTTTTTGGATCGGTTACAATATTTCCCATAAAAGCCGGAACGGATTTTTCTCTTATAACCTTTTGTCTCATTGCACCGAGCACATCCCCGGGCCTTGCACCCCTTGGACAGTATTTTGAGCAGTCGTTACAGTTATGGCAAAGCCAGATATCGGGATCAGCTGCAAGTTCATCTTTCATACCCCACTGGGCCATAAACATCTCCTTCCTGGGAAACGGTTTATTGTCAGGAGATATGGGGCACACGACAGAACATGTTGCACACTGAAAGCACTTCTTTAATGTATCACCACCGGCTTTCTTCAACTCTCTTACAAACTTTATATCCGGTGTTATTACCACATCTTCCGGCATATAGAACCTCCCTATATAAAACCTTCATTTAGAATCCTTTATATGGATTCGGCCCGAGCTCCTTCATTCTCTCTGAAAAGTCATCAAGTATTCCCGGAAGCTTATCCCACTCATTGATGGCAAGCTGCACCTGCTGAACCCTGTCTGACTCGAGCATCAGCCTGTCAAGTGTTTCCTGGACCTTGCTTAACCTTTCACTTGCCATCTGACTTCCCTTGATAAAGTGGCACTGGTAGTCATCGCCATACTTGCAGCCTATTAAGAGAATACCGTCAATACCTTTTGAGAGGGCGTCTGCAATCCAGACAAGGTTTGTTCCACCAAGACACCTGAGAGCAATAAACCTGAAATTAGGACTGTACTGCATCCTGTTCTGACCGGCAAGGTCGAGTGCGGGATAGGCGTCATTCTCACAGATAAGCCCTAGAATAAACGGCTCCTCACTCTCATCAGGCACATCAACCGATCTTATCATTGAAGATATCATATCAATACTGTAGTTCTTGAAGTTAATGATCCTCTGCGGACAGGCCCCCATGCATGTACCACAGCGGCGGCAGCGGTATGGATGTTCCTGGGGTGTCCCCTTTTCGTCTTCGTCAAGGACACCGAACGGACATTCAACAGTACATCTGCGGCACTGTGTGCACGACTCAAGCCTGAATTCAGGAAATGTCTGATCCCCGGACCTTGGATGGACGGACTTACCCTGAGAGGTAAGTTCGAGACACTGTATCGCCTTAAGTGCAGCTCCGGCTGCATCGGCAGATGCCTGGAGTGCATCCATGGGATGCCTCACAGCCCCGGCTGCATATATGCCCGTCCTCCTCGTCTCGTAAGGAAAACAGATAAAGTGGGAATCCGGGAAGCCGTACTTGAGATGCGGCATCTCGGGACCCTGCCTGTAGGAAAGATTCAGAGAAATAGGAACAGGCTCAAGCTCTTCAATTACACCGTCCGTGGTCTCCTTTCTCGCAATTGTTCCTATGTATTCAGTGGTCAGGTTGTTGACCTCGTAATCCTCGGGGATCATGTTTGTCAGCATGCCTGTGGCAAGAACAACAATGTCGGCCTTTATCCTGACCGTCTTGCCAAGCAGGAGATTGTTGACCTCAACGAGCAGACTGCCGTCCGCTTCCTCTTCGATACCAAGTATCTCTCCCTTTGCAAGGAATATCCCTTCATCATCCTGGGCTGCCTTGTAGAAGTTTTCATATAATCCGGGTGTCCTCATATCCTTGTAGATAATGTAGGCACCGGCATCAGGATTGGACTCCCGAACATACATGGCCTGCTTTAGAGAGACATTACAGCAGACACTTGAACAATAAGGCACATGGGCCTCATCCCTCTGCCCGGCACACTGTATAAAAACAACACTCTGAGCCGGCTTGCCGTCTGATGGTCTTGCTATCTTGCCATTCAAGGCTATCTCTTCCATCTCAACATTAGTAACCACATTCCTGAATTTTCCATAGCCCAAGCCATCAAGTTTTGATGCATCATAAGGCTTCCAACCTATTGCATAAACAATTGCACCAATAGTGAAAGTCTCTTCAGAGCCGCCCTTCTCAACGGTAACATCATACATCCCCGGCTCTCCGGCTATCTTTTTAATAGTTGTAGATGTATATATCTTGATATTTTCGTTACCTTCGGCTTCCGCTATCTTTGAATCAATACCGGGTTTCCCGAGTTCTGTAAAAGGCGCTTTTGTCGGAAAGACCCTGTACATTTTTTTCGACCATCCGCCGAGTTCCGCCTTTTTTTCAACAAGCACTACCTGACTGCCCGCCTTTGCAGCCTCAATAGCGGCGGTCAAACCTGTTACACCGCCACCCACAACGAAAATGGTCCTGTTAATGTCGGTAATCTTCGGCTCGGGCGGCTCGGACTTATTGGCCCTTGTTACCCCGAGGCTGATATAATCCTCTGCCATTGCCTGAGTCTCCTCTGTATTCGGAGGATGAGACCATACAACGTGTTCTCTCAGATTAACCCTCTCGGTAACATACGTTAAAGGATCATAGTTAAATACATCATAATTGACCCTCTGAGAGCAGGCCGCAACAACTATCTTATTCACACCTTCATTGTTAATGTCGTCCCTGATTACCTGGGCACCTTCCTGACTGCAGAGAAAAGGATGCGTCCGGCATATCGGGGCCTTTGCAATCTTCTGAAGCTCCTCTATATTCAGCGACTCACCAATACCACAATCGGTACAGATATATACTCCCAGTTTGCTTTCACTCATAAATCTCTACCTCCTCACCAGACTTTGTATACTCTTTAAAGCAGCCCCGGTGGCACCCTGCACCGAAGTAGTGACATCATTAGGCCTACCGGCAACACCGGCAGCATAAATACCTGCGGTCTGGTCTTCCGATATCACAAAACCGCTCTCTTCCGTCTTTATAGTTGATACAAGGCCATTATTTTTCAACGCCGGTTCCATCCCGGTAGCCAGCACCACCATGTCCACCTTCCGGTGCACCTTGCCTCCACCCACAATATCCTCTGCAGTAACAATCGCTCCTCCGTCACCGTCTTCTTCAATCTTGGCAACCTTCCCCTTTATCATCTCTATCTTCTCATCCGACTGTATCTTTCTCAGAAAATCCTCATATTTGCCGGGAGTCCTGAGGTCTATATAAAAGATATATACCTTTGATTCAGGATTTTTCTCCCTGATATATGTCGCCTCTTTCATAGATGCCATGCAACATACCGCAGAACAGTAAGGCAGATGATTCTCGTCCCTTGACCCGGCACACTGTACAAAGGCAATACTCTGAACATCCTTTCCATCGGAAGGCCTCTTTATCCTGCCCTTTGTCGGCCCGTTCGGTGCAGACAGCCTCTCCATCATCATATTCGTGATGACATTCTTTATCCTGCCGAATCCGAGGTTCTCCATCTTTGTTGCATCATAGGGATTCCAGCCGGTGGCCGTGACTATGCTGCCTACATTGAGCTCAACTGTCGAGGCTTTCATATCGAGTTCTATGGCCCCGTACTTGCAGACCTTAACGCACTCCGAACATGCCGAACCCTTACAGGCCTGTTCGTCAATCACATACCTCATCGGGAATGCCATGTCATGCGGGCGGTAGATTGCCTTTGTCTTATCCATACCGAAGTTATAGTCATTCGGCCTCTCTGCAGGGCAGGCCTCAACACACTTGCCGCAGGCAGTACATTTCTCGTTGACATACCTCGCATTGACCTTTATATTGACAGTAAAATCTCCTTCACCGCCGCTTATGCTCTCGACCTCGGAAAGGGTATAGAACTTCACTTTCGGATTCTGCTTGATACGCCTGAAATTCATCTCCAGACCGCAATAGGGCGGACACAGCTTTGGAAAGTATTTAAACAACTGGGCAACCCTTCCGCCAAGGTAAGGATTTCTTTCAACGATCGTTGTGGCATATCCGGCCTCAGCGGCTTCAATAGCAGTAGTTATACCGCTTATCCCACCACCGATTATAAGTATACTCTTTTGTTCTCCCATATTTATCCTCCATTCACTTTGAAAATTCAAGGCTTCAGACCGTCAAAAAACAATCTGAAACCTTGAACTCACAAAACCTGAATTATTTGAATGGGCAGGGATAAAAATACCCTGCCCATTCAAATATGAATTAATCTACCAGCTGGACATATGGGACCTTTTTGAGTTCCCACGCGCCTGTATCAACATCGTATTTGGAATTCACAAAACACTTCCAGTTGTCATCGTCAATAAGATCGTGATCACCCCTGTAGTAATAACCGGGGTACCTGGACTCTTCCCTGAAGAGGATATGCCGTGCATGGGCCTCAACGGAGAGGATCCTGTGATAATTCTCCCAGCACCTCATCAGCTCGTGAAGGTCGGCAGCTGCCATCAGGGCAGCGTCCTCTTTGAGGACCGCGAGCTTCTTGAGACCTTCTTCAAGCATGGTCTTGGAAGTCATGTACCAGGTTGAGCAACCGCCAAAGTACTCATCGGCAATCTTCTGGAGCCTTGCCTGAAGCATCTTTGGTTTGATGTAGTTGGGGTTCATTGCTGGATCGGTTGTGGCATTCTTGTACTTCTCGAATACCTCGTATGGGAGATAGAGATCTGCAGCAATATCACCAACGTTCTGTTTCAGAGTTGGAACGTAATCCTTGTTGTCAAGGATGAATGCAGTGGCATTCTTTGCCGCAATCCTTCCCTCTGTATGGGAACCTGAAGAGAACTTGTGGCCTGATGCGCCACAGATATCACCCATCATGAAGAGACCGTCAACGGTTGACATCCTGTTGTATCCCCAGTTCCACTCGGCAGGTGCACCCAAGTCACTCGGGCCGCTTACCCAGAAGCCTGCACAACCGGCATGAGAGCCGAGGAGATATGGCTCTGTAGGCATAATCTCGGAAGGGGTCTTGTCCGGCTCGACATTCTCACAAGCCCAGAGTCCGGCCTGGCCGATACACATGTCAAGGAAGTCTTCCCATGCCTCAGCCTCGAGGTGCTTAATCTTCTTCTTGGCCTCTTTTTCACCAAGTTTCTCAACGAAATCCTTGTTGATGACCTGCATTGCTTCATGTGTCCTCATAATGATCGGACCTTTGCCCAGCTTCATGTCTCTCATCATCAGATGGTTCCTGATGGCGGTACCCATCATGTCGACATAGATACCGTACTTGGCCTTTGCCTCTGTAAGGGCCTCTTCATTTGCACAGTAGTCTTCACCAAGGCTGTTGGTTGCCTTTGCCTTGAAGAAGAGGAACCATGCTCCGACAGGACCATAGCCGTCCTTGAATCGTGCAGGGACAAACCTGTTTTCCATCATCGTCAGCTCGGCGCCAACCTGCATACCAAGGGCATAACCTGAACCGGCATTCCATACAGGATACCATGCCCTGCCCTTCCCTTCTTCAGATGACCTTGGCTTGAAGACGTTAACCGCTCCACCGGCACCAAGGCATATTGCTTTAGCCTTAAAGAGATATATCTTATTTTCTCTCACGCTGAAACCGGCTGCTGCTGCAACCCTGTTCTTAACATTGGCATCCTTAAACAGTTTAACGATAAATACCCTTTCAAAATGGTTCTGCTCCATCCCGGTTGCCTGCCTGTTGATCTCGAGGGCCTTCTTGGCAGCCTCTGCAACGATAACCTTGTAAGACTCACCGTTGATCATGATCTGCCATCTTCCGGACCTGACAGGTGTTCCACCGTCCTTCAGCATCGGCTTGCCGGCATCCTTTGACTGAAAACCGTCAAGAGAGAAACCGTCATCACCTTTCTTCCAGATAGGGAGTCCCCACTCCTCAAAAAGGTGGACTGAATCGTCAACATGCCTTCCAAGGTCATAAACCAGGTCTTCCCTGATTATACCCATAAGGTCGCCCCTGACATACCTGACATAGTCTGCAGGGTCGTTCTCGCCCATGTAGGTGTTGATAGCTGAGAGACCCATGGCAACAGCACCGCTTCTGTCGGTTGCCGCCTTGTCAATCATGGTTATCCTGATTCCCTGAGGAGTTGCCCAGCGTGTAGCTTCATAAACAGCTCCACAAGCGGACATACCACCACCGATAACGAGGAGATCGGTCTCAACCTCAATAACCTCAGGCTTCTCGCAATATGAAAATGTACATGTTTCTTTTTCCATGTTTAAGCCTCCTTAAATTACTTTATTGTGGGCAATGTTACGCCAGCACCCTGCTGGGTAAAATGTCCGGGCTCCTTGATTTTTGAAATATCAGCCTCAGGTTTCCCTCCATAAGGATCAACAGAACCTTCCGCAGTTGTCCTGATCGGGAATTTAAACCTCTTCAGTGTACCGTTTCTGAACTTGACCGTCCACATAATAGCGTCGGTACCCCTGAGAGGAATAACATTTCCACCAAGGGGATTGAAATCCTGATACCCCCTGACTTCGATAGCCTGCTGAGGGCAGATCTTAACACAGTTGTAACACTCCCAGCACTGATCAGGCTCCTGATTCCATGCCTTCATCCTGTCGCGATCGAGCTTCATCAGGTCATTGGGACAGATGTACATACATGCCGTCCTTTCCTGCCCTTTGCAGCCGTCGCACTTTTCAGTAATTACATAACTTGGCATACTGAATACCTCCTCACATTAGATTTAGGTTTTACAACAAATAACGAAAAAATCGAGGTCCTCTACACCTCCCTTCACTTAATCCTGGAGATTGACGAGTATAATTTTTCAATTGTCAATCGAAAATCATCAATCCTTTTATGCTCCCTCTGCGTACTTGTGCATCTTTATTTCAACCTTCTCTGAAAGCCCCTGATAATACTCGCTCAGTATCTTCAGGACCTCCGGACGGCTGAACTTGTCTGAAACATCTTCACCCTCCGACAGCATCTTCCTCAGCTTTGTACCGCTCAGTATCAGCCTGTCTTCCTTGCTGTGCGGACATGTCTTCATTGATGCCATACCGTCACACTTGTAACAGTAGAATGTCCAGTCGATCTTGAGGGGCTTTGTCTCAAGCGCGTCCTCGGGTATTTCATCAAATATCTTCTGAGCATCAAATGGCCCGTAATAATCACCCACACCGGCGTGGTCACGACCGACTATCAGGTGGCTGCAACCGAAGTTCTGCCTGAAGAGTGCATGCAGGAGGGCCTCTCTCGGACCTGCATATCTCATATCCAGAGGATAACCGCCAACTGTTATTGTGTCCTTAACATAGTAATTTTCAATAAGGGTATCTATGGAGGTCTGCCTGATATCTGCCGGAATATCCCCGGCCTTGAGCTGTCCGAGAAGCATATGAATATAGACACCATCACATATCTCTATGGCGATCTTTGTCAGGTACTCATGAGAGCGGTGCATCGGGTTGCGGGTCTGGAAGGCTGCAACAGTCGACCAGCCCTTGTCCTCAAAATTCTTCCTTGATTCCTCGGGCCTCATGTAAACACCCTTGTATTCTTCAGGGAACCTTCCCTCGCTCAGCACCTTGACAGGCCCGGCAAGGTTTACCTCTCCCTGGGCCATCACCTTGGCAACACCAGGATGCTCGATATCGTCGGTCCCAAAGACCTTCATGCACTCATGTACCTTGTCTATGGTGTATTTCTCTTTCACCGTCATTGTTGCCATTATCTCGGCGCTCTCTTCATCTACCAGGGCAACATCCTCTCCAATCCTGATACTGTCTGCATTGCCCTTTGTGGTGGAAAGCGTGATAGGGATCGGCCAGAAGGTTCCATCCGTCATTTTATATTCATCACATACGCCCTTCCAGTCTTCATATCCCATAAAGCCTTCAATGGGGGTGAATCCGCCTATCCCCATCATTATAAGATCGCCGGTCTCCCTTGAGGTCATCATCACATCGGTAAGGGTCCTGGCTCTTTCTTTCTCTTCTTTCAGCTTATCGCCCTCAAGCAGCAGGGGCTTAAGCTTTTTCTCTTTACCGTGTGGATTTACCAGTGCCATAAAATCCTCCTTAGTTATTTAGTCATTGTCATACAAAGACGAAAGCTTACTAAACAGTCTCCGCACCTTACACTTCTCCCTTATCCACCCAGGATAGAGCAGATCCTGGCAAAGATCTCCTCAATATCCCCGGTACCCTCAACGGTCTTTAAAATACCCTTATTTTTATAGTATTCGATAAGGGGGGCTGTCTGGGCCTCGTAGACTTCAAGTCTCCGGCTAATGGTCTCCTCCTTATCATCATCCCTCTGATAGAGTTCTCCACCACATTTATCGCAGACTCCTTCTTTCTGAGGGGATGAGAAATAGATATTGTACATCTGACCGCACTGCCTGCAGGTTCTCCTTCCGGTGAGTCTCTTCATAAGAATATCCATATCAACATCTACACAGAGGGCAACCTGAAGGGGAATATTTGTCTCGTTAAGCACCTTGTCAAGCACTTCCGCCTGAGCGGTATTACGGGGGAACCCGTCAAGGATAAAACCTTTTTTGCAGTCGTCCCCGGTAAGTTTTTCCTTAACAAGACCGATTACTACCGAGTCAGGGACAAGCTCTCCCTTATCCATATAAGATTTTGCTTCTTTTCCGAGGGTGGTACCGTCTGCAACGGCTTTTCTGAGGATATCGCCAGTGGATATCTGGGGAATACCATGCTTTTCAACAAGCTTCTTGGCCTGTGTCCCCTTCCCTGCTCCAGGTGCACCAAGTAGTACTATTCTCATAAAATACCTCCATTATATAGATTTTTGGTTTACGTATCAGCTCAGGAAACTCACTATAGTACATAAAGAAAAAGTTTTATTTCAAGAAAAAAATTACAATCACAACATAAGATTTTCTTATATTTTTGATGGTTTTTTTCCGATTAAGACAAAATCATGCCATGAGGGGGAGGTTATCGGCGGTCAACAGCTACAGGAAAGAATCGGCTCTTCTATTGCCCCAACAGAGACCTACCTGCTGGAAGAGCTGGTTTCAAATCCTCTTGTCCTCTTGCTCTTCACTCTTTTACGCCTAAAAACAAGGATAATAAAAATACCACTACCCGCTAAGAGGTACAGGGGATAGTTTATGACATAAAGTACGAGTACGAGGCCCCGCCTGATGACCGCCCTGAGAGTTTCATGATTCCTGATCCGTGTGGCAATGGCGGGAGAGACCTTGTAATAAAGCCTGGTCAATACTCTTCCGGGAGGATTTGTAAGCAGATAATCGTCCCTGAAGTCTCTCAGCACCTTGAGATCGGAATAAAGGGGACTGCCATAGGAGGCAGCGGTTATCAGGCAGCCGCCTTTCCCTTTGCCGTCTCTGCCGTCACTTCCAACAGACGTCACTCCTGTCCGGCGGCCCCAGTAAGGATTGTATCCCTCCTCAGCAAAGATGTACCAGGCAGTAGCCCCAACATGCACCCTGCTGAGATATTTCCACTCAAACCCTGTTGTGACCCCGTCATGACAGGCTGCAACAATCCCCTTGCCGTTGTTATTGGTGGCGGATGTCATGGCCTTGCGGAGTTCAGAAACATAAATACCTGATTTGCCTGTCTCGCCGGTTATCTGATACGCAACCGCCATCTGGGCCGTGCCTTCAAACCAGACACCGTCCCTGTCGTTATTGAAGTCAAAACCCTTGAACCCGTGATGTTCGGTGTAGGCGCCTTCTTCCGCCCACGCGAGGGCAGGATAGTAACTGTCCATTGCCATTACAGCCCATGCCTGTATATCAACGGGGATATTGGGACTGCCGAGTTTGTTCGGATTTTTATTTATGGTGCAACCGTCATCCAGGGTCCCTGTCCAGAGGTGTTCATCTTCGTCATTCCACATGGAGTCAACAAAACCCCTGGCACGAAGGGCCCGCTCCTCCCACCTGCCGTCTCCAGTCTCCTCATAGAGGAGCATTAAAGCGGCATATATATCGATGTTATGTTCCGTAGCCTTGTAGAGGAGTTTCTCCTGTCCCCCGGGGTTTGAGGCTGACTTCTCCCAGCCGGCATAGCCTCCTGTATATCCACCGGCACACCTGTCATCCCTTGTCTCATTCTCTGTCCACTCACCCAGAGTCAAAGCCGCCTCAAGGTATTGACTACCTCCTGTCTTCCTGTAATAATCAAGCAGGGCGATCATCGGCCAGACTACATTCCCCGTATGGGTACTCACCATAAACTCATCCTCATACCAGGTGTAATCTTCCGCATCCCACCATCCCGGCATCCGGACCGTTGCGGTTTTGCCCCGAGGATTCCAACCGGGAAAAAGCGCCAGGTCACCTCCCTGGTATCCGTTCCTGAGGCGGCCGTCGGTAAAGTAACGGTCGTTATTGACAGCGTACACAAAGGCATCCGCCAGAAGGCCGGCCCTTTCGAGATCTTCCGGTCTCCCTCTTGAGAGAAAGGCAATCAGGGCAAGGGCATTGTCATATCCAAAGGCTACGTTCTTCGTTAAGGTATCGAAATCTGACGATGAAGAAATCGTTTCATAGCTGACAAGGAAACGTGGCTCATCAAGCCTGCTCTTGTCGTAACTTAT
>ENA-ORDP01000940-ORDP01000940.1-marine-sediment-metagenome-genome-assembly--contig:-NODE-940-length-17298-cov-5.661312_pt1 | contig 17298 bp, 18 predicted proteins | sample MGYA00248627_ERZ508539 | MGnify/ENA primary metagenome ERZ508539 (study PRJEB26208, sample SAMN05571518) | marine sediment metagenome | biome: deep sea; feature: Hydrothermal vent; material... | reverse complement strand
CGCCTTGCTGGACGGGCATCTCGACGCCCCAAAATGTAAATTAATTTTGATGCGAACCCTAAGTCAAGAATAAGTAGACCACAGTACCTGCCTGTGAAATGTCAGCTGGCTGACATTCTATCGAATAAAAACAGGCCCATGATTGAAGGACGTTAACCATGCAGGGAGTAAAGATGAATCAACTCTGGTTTGTGCCGCCATCGGATTTTTTATCTCAGATAATGCCCGATGATCGTGAGCATCTGTTGTCCGTTTCATACCGAAAGGAATACCGCAAAGGGGATTATATCTTTCAAGCGGGTGATCCAGGGAAGAATGTCTATATTCTTGAGGATGGCCGGGCGAAGATATTTCAGAATTCCGAACAGGGACGTGAAATGATTCTGTGGTTTTGTCTGCCGGGTGAAATTTTCGGTCTGGCTGAACTGCCACGAGGCGGTAAGCGTGAAGTGTACGCTGAAGCCTGCACTTCTTGCACGATGTATGCTGTACCCAAAAATGATTTTCAGAATTTTTTGCTGGAACATCCAGATACAGCTTTGCAAATGATCGATTTACTGTCCTGCCGCATGCGCGTACTTGGTCATATGATGTTAAATCTGGCCACTGACGATGTTGCCTCACGCATTATAAAGCTGCTGTTACGCCTGGCTGCCCGCTGCCAGTCCGTCAGTCAGCAGGAAATCAGTCTGGACATACCGCTCACTCATCAGGAAATTGCCGATATGATAGGCGCCAGTCGCCAAACCGTGACCAGTGTAATGGGAAAACTGCGTCGCAAGGGAATTATTCGGATAAAAGGCCATCGTATAACGGTTCGGAATAACGAACAACTTTCCACCGTTATTTCAAACGAGGCTGCCGAATTTCCATTGCAATAACAAGCGAGCGTAATATGCGAAACCTGATTGGAATATTGCTGATATTTAACGCCTATATCATTATTTATTATCGGCTGATGCTACGCTATTACACCGAACAGCAGACCGGACGCAAAGAAAGCGCCTTCGGTGCGATATTCAGTTTTCCACCCTTGAGGTTGCTCCCGGAAAAGGGCAGAAAATACTTTAAACGTTACTGGATTGCGATAGGCGTAATGTTGCTGGGCGTGGGCTATCTGGCCTCAACGTCAACATTTCATTTCAATTAAATAATTGCTCCAAATACCGGATCACTGCTGATGTTTCACGTTCGTGGTGAGCCTTTCGACAAGGCTCTCCTGAGCAAAGCCGAAGGGCTTCCTTCGACAAGCTTCCTTCGACAAGCTCAGGACGAACGGTTGTATCAATCGTTGCATAAGTATTCGCATGTATTTTATCCCCTCACCCCAACCCTCTCTCGGAGGGAGAGGGGGCTATGATGCAAATACTTATGCAACGATTAATATAATCAGTTACACCCTTTAAAATAGACCGGTATTAGGAACGCTTATTTAGTGGTCTGTACCGAAAAACTGGGACTACGCTCGGAATTCAGCTACTATGCCTTTATGAAAAGTTCTGGCCTGAGGATAGTAAACTTTGTTTTACTGTCCGCATTGACTCTGGTGCAGGTGGCACCGGTCAATGCTGACGTACAAACTTTCACTGATAACAACAGCGGCCTGCTATCCTGGAAAGCGCAACACCCGGGTTTCAGCCTGCAGTTTATCCAGTTGCTGCCAGATTATGTGCGCGCTGTCTACAGCGCGCGCGGCCTGCCCAAAAAGGTGGTGGAACTGATGGCGAGTTACTGTATTTTCGGCACTATCATCAAGAATGAATCCGACCAACCCCTGAGCTACCGGGTGGCCAACTGGCGTTATGTCACGCAAGACGGGCAATCACACCCGGTCAAGACCAAAACCCAGTGGCTCAAGGAATGGCGAGGTATGGGAGTCGCATTTCGCTTTTCCCTGCTGCCCGACGACCAGATCTTTGCTCCCGGCGACTGGAGTCAGGGCTTCACCACCCTGCCTTTGCCGCCGGACACACCGGTTGCACTGCATTATTCCTGGACCCTGAAAGGTAAAAAACATGAAGGCGTTTTTAAAAATCTGCGTTGCGCACCTGTCAAAGCCCCGCGTTCCTAGCCTGTACTTGTTGGGCGCGCTCGTACTGTCCCTGTCTCTGCCCGCCGCTGCCGTACGGGCCGCACTGCCGCCAGCACCCAAACTCAGTCACACACTGACAAAGCTAAAGACGCCGGTACCCGCACCTGATTTTACCCTTAAAAACATGGACGACAAACCGCAGTCACTCAGCGACTACCGTGGTAAAGTTGTCATGCTGAACTTCTGGGCCAGTTGGTGCCCACCCTGCCGGCATGAAATGCCCTCAATGGAATCCATCTTCCAGGACATGGGCAAGCAGGGCTTTGTAGTACTGGCGGTCAACCAGTTCGAAGACTCCGACCATGTATTTGCCTACATGGGTCAACTCAGCGTGTTTCCAACTTTTCCTATCCTGTTTGACCATAAAGGTAAAGTCTCACAGATGTACGGCGTCAAAGGTCTGCCCACCACGCTACTCATCGACAAGCAAGGACGGGTAGTCTATCGCGCGGTTGGCGGGCGTGATTTCGACCACCCTGCCGTGCGTAAACTGGTGCGTGAGCTATTAAAAAAATAAGGAAAGATCGGGACTACTGCTGGCCTGCATCCTGACTGGCGAATGGAAACCTCGTCCTTTATTGTCTATTTTATTGCCTTTCTGGTCATCGTCTTTTATATCGGCGGGTTTGTTGCCATCATCCATGTGATCATGAATGGGCGCACCGCACAAGGTACTATTGCCTGGGTTATCATCCTGCTCGAACTTCCCTATATTGCACTTCCCCTTTATTTAATCTTTGGCGGACACCGTTTCTGGGGTTATATCAAAGCCCGCCGCAGCGGCGATACTGCGTTACACCACATCGTCGAAGGTTTGATAGACCATTCTGATGACAAGAATCTAAGCTGTGATCCCCCTGACCCATTCAAGGATGTCACCCGCTCATTGACAAAATTACCGGTCACCCGGGGCAACAGGGTACAACTCCTGATTGACGGAGAAAAAACTTTCCAGACCATTTTCGAATCAATCGATGCTGCCAGTGACTATATACTGGTACAATTTTTTATTATACGAAATGATTATCTTGGCCAACAGCTAAAGAAAAAGCTAATCAGAAAAGCGCAATCCGGTACCCGGGTTTATCTTCTCTATGATGAAATCGGCTGTTTCAACCTGGCCAGTCGTTACCTGCGTGAACTTGAACAGGGGGGTGTCGAGGTGAGTGGTTTCAAGACGACTCGCGGCTGGGCGCATCCTCTACGCATAAACTTCAGAAACCATCGAAAAATCGTCATCGTGGATGGTAAAACCGCCTATGCCGGTGGCCTCAATGTGGGCGATGAGTACCTCGGCCGCTCATCACGCTTCGGCCACTGGCGCGACACCCATCTTAAACTTGAAGGCCCCAGCGTTCATATCCTGCAATTGACTTTTTGTGAGGACTGGTACTGGGCGACCCATCAGGTTCCCACACTTCATTGGCAACCTGACAAGCTGGCTCATTCTGATCAGCACGTTCTTCCAATACCATCCGGTCCAGCCGATCACATGGAGACTTGCACGCTATTCTTTGTCCAGGCTATCAATTCAGCCAGGACGCGGCTCTGGATAGTCAGCCCCTATTTTGTTCCCGACGAACAACTTATGACCGCTCTGCAACTGGCCGCTCTACGCGGTGTAGATGTGCGGATTTTGCTTCCCGACAAGCCGGATCACCTGCTGGTCTATCTATCCTCATGGTCTTACTATGAACAGGCTGAAGATGCCGGTGTTAAAATTTACCGTTACCAGAAGGGTTTCCTTCACCAGAAAGTCGTGCTGATCGATAATGATTATGCCACCATCGGTACGGCTAATTTTGATAACCGTTCTTTCAGAATCAATTTTGAGATTACCGTTATGGTGATGGATAAAACCTTCTGCCAGCAGGTAGAGAAAATGCTGGATGATGATTTTAGTCATTCAATCCTGGTCAAGGCGAATGAATATACCAACAAACCTTTCTGGTACCGCCTGGCGGTACGCTGCGCACGGCTGTTGTCACCATTGCAATGACTTGATAAATCACCCTGCTGCAAGCAGCCGGAGTATTAAGTTGCAGGTTGGAAAGAGCAAAGCGAAGCCCAACAGTCGGGTATTGGATTTTGGGAAGAGTAGTTATTGAATAAGAAACTCAACAGTTTTTATCTAGTAACTATTTATAATGTTTTTACAACCATCTCTACCCACAAATTCTGTTGAAGAGCCATTTTTTATGGGTTCCCAGGTACCGCTATCCAGAAAGGAAACTTATCGGTGGCAATTTTATTTTCAACTCTCATGGTTGCAGTATTAACCACTGCCACAGCGTTATCTCCAGTTAGCGTCACATAGATCCACCGGCTATCCTTGCTGGCACGAACACCATGCGGACCATTACCAACCTTAATATTCTGTACGTCCAGTGTACGAGTATTGATAACTGAAATATAATCATCTCCGATCGCACCGGTTACTGCATAGCGACCGTCAGGGGTTACATCAATACCCGCGTGTCCATTGCCTACAGTAATAACTTTTTTTACTCTGCCAGAAGCCAGATCAACCACCGCAACATGGTGGACAAAATCACGCACAAAGGCTGTCTTTTCATCGGCAGATAAATCCAGATTATGTGGCCCGGTAATACCCGGCACGGGAATCACACGAATCATTTTACGTGTTTCCGTATCAATCACAGCCAGCCCCGCTCCACCTTGTAATGTTACATAAGCAAGTTTTCCATCCCGTGTAAAATGAATATTATGCGGTCCCTGTTTTACTTTTATACTATCCACTACTACCCGTCGTTTCAAATCCAGCACGCTGATGCTTGCTGAACCTTGATTACTTACATAGGCAAACCGGCCATCCGGCGTCACTTTCACTCCTTTCGGCGCTTTCCCTACCGGTATAATCGCCAGCTGCCTGCCACTGGCAACATCAAAAATATACACCGTGTTATTAGAAGGGCTGGTGGATAACAGCATTTTCCCATCCGGTGTTACTGCGTCATACAACATATTTGGTCCACCTTTCCATATTAGCTGCTTAGGGAAAGATTCCACCGTTGCACTTTTTTTCATGGTGATAAAAATAGCTTGAGGAAATTCCCTTTTACTGATTGCAGTGCCCAGGTGGATCGCAGTAGCTGTAGAAGTTTTCACTGCAGCAGACAGACTGGAATAATACGCCGCCAGATTTTTCATGTCAGCCTTACGCAATGTGGCGCTCATCGCATTCATCGTCGGATTTTTCCGACTCCCAGTCTTAAATGCCTGTAACTGTTTTAATAAATAAGCCTGTTTCTGACCGGCAAGGTTTGGAAATTCATCACTCAATCCAATGCCATTTATACCATGACAGCCTGCACACATAACCGCCTTTGTTTTACCCCGCGTAATATCGGCAGCCATCGCTGTGCTGGTAGTTATCATCATCAGGAGACACAGACTGTAAGTCGATTGTTTTTTCATTTCCTCTCTCCTGCTTGTTGGTTATATTATTAATCTACCCGTTGCCGTTCAGCACACGATATCTGGGTACGATAACAGAAAACGAAGACACAGAAAGTGTAAACACCCTTTTTCAGGAAATCCATCGCCTTCGAATAACTCCCCCCTCTACTCTTTCACCTGATTAGGCGGCGGCGTGTCAGGACAATAGAGCAAGTCCCGCACTCAGGATTTTGCCAGGCAGACCAAATGCTGCGCAATCTTTTGCAGCGGCAATTCTTCATCCGCGGCCCCCAGCTTTGCCGCTTCCCCCGGCATACCCCAGACCACACTGGTCTTCTCATCCTGAATCAGTGTCGGGGCGCCATTTTCTTTGAGCTCCAACAATCCCCTGGCGCCGTCATCTCCCATCCCGGTCAGTAATACGCCAATCGCATTAGGCCCCACATTTTGGGCAACCGAGCGAAACATGACATCCACGCTCGGTTTATGACGGTTGACAGGAGGGCCGTCATTCAATCTGCATATATAACGCGCACCACTGCGCTCAATTAGCAAGTGCTTGTCGCCCGGCGCGATATAGGCGTTGCCAGGCAGAATTTGTTGCCCATCACTGGCTTCACATACGATCATAGCCGATACTCCATTCATGCGCTGAGAGAAAGGCCCGCTAAACGCTTTTGGAATATGCTGGGTAATCACCATACCAGGGGCATCAGCCGGCATGCGCATTAGTACTTCCTTGATGGCCTCCGTACCCCCGGTGGAAGCACCAATAGCAATAAGCTTATCAGTAGTCTTAAACTGCAAGGAGGTATTCTTGCGCGCCAACACAGCGCTCGCAGACTGGCTGGGAGCTACTTCATGCATTATCGACCGGGCCTGCACCCGGGCAACAGCTGCGGTCTTTACCTTTCTAATGAGTTCTTGCGCACACTCATCCAGAGTATGTGAGACATCCACTTTGGGCTTGGCAACAAAGTCTACCGCACCCAGCTCCAAAGCCTCCAGGGTTAGATCGGCCCCCGCCTCGGTGAGCGTTGAAACCATCACTACGGGCATAGGCCGCAGACGCATCAGATTCCGCAGAAAGGTGACACCATCCATCTTCGGCATCTCCACATCCAGGGTCAATACATCGGGATACAGTTCTTTGATTTTATCGCGCGCCATATAGGGATCATCCGCAGTGCCTACCACCTCAATCTCCGGATCCTGCTGAAGCATCTCAGGTAATAATTTGCGAATCAATGCGGAATCATCGATGACCAGTACGCGTATTTTTTTTATACTCATGATTTCTCTCTACGACAACACCGGTTAATTTTTTAATTATGGCAGCTTTACTCTCTATTGTATGGGAGCGTTAAAAGAGATCAATTTCGCCTTCGGCGGGTTGTTTATCAAGATCGTGCATATAGGTCTGTTCACGATTGACAATAGTATTGTTATGAAGTGAACGTAGTTTTTTTACGCGAACCTTACCCGTCATGGGATCATAATTGACCTTGCGTGGGTGAGTGTCACCCAGACACTCTCCTTTGATAACAAAGCCCTCAATTTGCAAATAACCACGTACAAACTCGATATTGCGCCAGCCTATATCGGTCATCTGAGCAAGTATTTTGCCGCCACCAAACACTTTCACTTCCAGGTTATCGCGACTGCCGCCGTGTTTGAGAATATTGTTGATTAACAACTCCATGGCAACATTTCCATAACGTGTAGCAGCACTGTTACCGGCATTTTTCCAAACGCTGCTGCCATGTTCACCTTCCAGCGGTAACATAAAGTGGTTCATGCCGCCAATACCGAAGATTGGATCGCGAATGCAGGCGGAGACACAGGAACCCAACACCGTAGTAATTAATTCATGATTGGTGGTCACATAAAATTCACCGGGTAATATCTTTGCGGTAAAGGTATTGTTGACCTTGTCCCAGTAACGATTGATGGATTTAAAGTTAGGCAGGGCATGCGGCTTAATCCCGGGCTTCTGACAAGCTTTTAGGTTGATGACAGGACTATTCATACCGTTTTCTCATAGACCGTCTGCCCCATCAGCTTGAAACAATCCGTCACCCGGTACAGAGTTTCCGAATGACCCAAAAATAATCTGCCGTGATCGGCCATTAATTCCGCGTAACGTCCCATCAATACACTCTGGGTAGGTTTGTCGAAATAGATAATCACGTTGCGACAGAAGATGGCATCGAACAATCCCTTCATGGGCCAGTCGTGCATCAGGTTGAGCTGCTTGAAGATGATCATTTTCTGCAGTTCCGATTTTACCTGCATCAGCCCGGCATTCTCTTTTCGGCCACGTTTGAACCAACGCCGCTGACGCCGGTCATTTACGTTTTTCAGACGATCCTCGGCATATACGCCGCGGCGAGCAGTATCCAATACATTGGTATCCAGATCGGTGGCAAGAATTTTAATGTCCCAGCCACTCATCATGTGCGACAAATTTTCCTGCAAGGTAATGGCGACACTGTAGGCCTCTTCGCCAGTAGAACAGCCTGCACACCAGATGCGTAATCGGCGTTCATCGGCCCGAATCTTCAACAGTTCAGGCAGCAGTTTTTTACCCAGGTAGTCAAAATGATGCGCCTCACGAAAAAATGACGTGAGATTAGTGGTCACCGCATTGGTGAAGTGGCCCAGTTCTTCATCGGCCCCTTCATTTTCCAACAACTGGCAATACTGCTTGAAATTGTCCAGTTCAAGTCGCCGCAAACGCCGGGCCAACCGGCTGTAAACCATATCCCGCTTCGCTTCCGAAAGCGAAATACCGGTATGCCGGCTGACCAGTTGCCTGATATTGTTAAAATCACGATCGGAGAATGAAAATTCACGCCCGTGCGCCACTATTGACGCTCCTGATCAAAACTCTTCCCATTCACTATCACCGGCATCCTGTCCAGTGGCGCGCTTGGAGCCAGCCACTGCCTTTCTCGGCGTTATTGCCGGACGTGCTACTGCCGGTTGACGGGCTATCACAGGGCGGGGTGAAGATGCCTGCCGCTGTCTGACACCGCCTTTTTCCAGGGTGAAATAGGTCATCAGATCGCCCAATTCCCTCGATTGTTCACTCATGGATTCGCTGGCCGCCGCTGCTTCTTCCACCAGGGCAGCATTCTGCTGGGTAACCTCATCCATCTGCATCACGGCCTTATTGACCTGCTCAATACCCGCAGACTGTTCCTGGCTGGCGGCAGCGATTTCAGCAATAATGTCACTGACCTTCTTCACTCCGTTAACAATTTCCTCAAGAGTAGAGCCGGATTCATCAACCAGCTTGCTACCTTCATCCACCTTTTCAACGCTATCCTGAATCAAACTCTTGATCTCCTTGGCTGCGGTGGCGCTACGCTGAGCAAGGTTGCGCACCTCACCCGCAACTACGGCAAAGCCGCGCCCCTGTTCGCCAGCGCGGGCGGCCTCAACGGCAGCATTCAAAGCCAACAGATTGGTCTGGAAGGCGATTTCATCGATAACACCGATAATATCGGCGATCTTCTTGCTGGATGAGTTGATCTCACCCATCGCTGTAATAGCACGACTCACCACATCGCCTCCCTTCTCGGCACCCTCGCGGGCATTTGCAGCCAACTGATTGGCCTGCCTGGCATTGTCGGCATTCTGCTTCACTGTACTGGTGAGTTCTTCCATGCTGGAAGCCGTTTCTTCCAGACTGGAGGCCTGTTCTTCGGTACGTTGACTGAGATCCTGGTTGCCCTGGGCGATCTCACCCGCAGCTGAGCTAATGCTGCCGATGGCCTCGAGCACCTTATCAACGATCTCGCGCAACTTCTCAGTAGTGCCGTTGGAATCTTCCTTCAACTGGCCAAACAGGCCTTCGTAGTGGTTCTCAATGCTCTCGGTAAGATCCCCCTCTGCCAGGGCACGCAACACACGCACTACTTCGTTTAGGCCCACATCCGAGACCTCGGCCAGAGAATTCAAACTATTCCCCAGATCCTTGTAGAAGCCCTCGTATTTATCGACTTCGATGCGCTTATCGAACTGGCCAATGTTAGCGTTGTCCACGATCAGGTTGATGTCATCCACCGCCGAGCGCAATGTCTTCACCGTGGTGTTGGCATCATCTTTCAACTGGCCAAACAGGCCTTCGTAGTGATTGTCGATGCTCTGACTCAGATCGCCTGCGGCAATAGCCTTCAGCACCCGCAGCACCTCGTTGAGACCCACATCGGAAACCTCAAACAATTTATTTAACAACTCTCCCAGCCTGACGTTAAAGCCGGTATATTCACTGACATCCATACGCTGTGAGAAATCGCCTGACAAGGCGCCCTTGACGAGGCTCTCAATTTGTTGCTCGGCATTCCGTTGCTCGGTCAAATCGGTCCAATTCAGACCATACCCAATGAGATTATTGGAGGCATCAAACAAGCCTGCAACATCCAATGATAAAGAAACGGTGTCAATATTCACGTCTGCATGATAAGGCAGGTTCGCAGGGTTAGATAAAAGTGCCCGTTGATAGGCGGGGTTTTTATGAAATCGATCCATATTGGTACCAACCAAAGTATCCGGATTGAAACCGGGCATCACACTGGCCAAAACGGCCTGATGTTTTCGAAACAGCGTTTTAACGGCCTCATTCATATAGGTGATGTTAAAATCGGCATCCGCTATAATGAACGCGGCTACCGAACCGTCGATCGCAGATCGGAATATTTCCGACGTATTGTTATCTGCTGCCTTTATATTGTCCTGAACTGTCATTTTACTCGCTACCATTGGTTTATCTCCATTGTCACTTGCTGTTGATGCCAATTGCTTGGCCGTTGCCTGCATTCTATTATTAGAAGTCTGAATACTTGTTTTCGTATATCTGTCTTTCACCGGTTTTACCGGCTTTCGTTTTTTCGGTTGAGTTGTCGGTGGTACCCGTGCCTCTGGTGAGGCTTCGTTCTTCTTGTCTTCTACCTCTTTCATCCATGCGAGAGGGTCGTAACCAATTTTCGGTTTTGGTTTGATTGCCATCAGCAGGCTCTCCTTTCAATAACATCTTCGGCGAGAGTGGAATAATCGATCGCACCTTTACTCGTTGCCTGATATTCAAAAATCGTTTGTCCAAACCCAGGACTTTCCGCAAGAGAGACTATTTCCCGAATCGGTGTTGCCAATACCCGACCGGGAAAATACTCCAGCAACTTGTCGCGAACCTCCTGCGCCAAACGACGACGCTCGTGAAAACGCGTAATCACGACCCACTTGTCTTTTTGGTGTTTTAACACCTGTTCGATATGTTGAATCACGCTCATTAACCTCGATATTCCATCTAAGGAAAGATAGTCACCTGCCACTGGAATCAATAATTCATGTGTCGCCAGCAAAGCATTCATCGCCAATAGGCTGGTTGATGGAGGGCAATCGATCAGCATAAAATCATAAGAATGTTTCGAATCACGAATAGCTTCTTTCAAGCACATACCTCGCTGAGCACCACCCCCAGTGAGCTGTTCCAGTTCGCCAAGACGTTGACCCGCTGGCACTAAAAATAGTTTGTCTCGCACTTCGATGCACCACTCGTCAAGTGTTTCGCCATCCAGGAGGACGCCGTCCATGCCTCGGGTATTCCACTTGTCGATACCCACACTGGCCGTCAATTGCCCCTGTGGATCCATATCGAGGATCAATACCCGTTTGCCCATGCGAGTCAAAGCATGGCTCAGATTCAGGCAGGTCGTGGTTTTACCCACCCCGCCTTTCTGGTTGATGATTGCAATAATACGTCGTGTCATAAGGCATTATCCTTTTGCGATCTTATCCAGCGCGGATACCGGAAATCGCATCCGCCAACGTGAAGGTCAGGAACCGGTTTTTATCACCCCTATTGCCGATGTTTAAATCGGCGTCCAGGTTTTAAGCGGCTTCCATTTTTGTCATTCTTCCCCATCTTTATTTAATGCAAGTTCATCGGCATTCAACAGACGATCAATATCCAGAGCAATCACCATCTTTTCATCCACGCTCATCAGGCCACTTACATATTCTGTATCCACCAAAGCCCCAAAATCCGGGGGGGGCTTCATACCTTCTTCGGGAACGTTGTAAACGTCGGATACAGCATCCACAATGATGCCCATGATTCGACTACGACCTTCCAATTCCACGCGCAAAACAATCACTACCGTTGTCGGTCCATAGTCAATGGATTCCAGACTGAAACGCAGCCGCAAATCAATAATGGGAATGATAGTGCCACGCAGATTTATGACGCCTTTAATATATTCTGGCGTATTGGGAATAACCGTGACCGAATCCCAACCTTTAATCTCCTGTACACGGAGGATATCCACACCGTACTCTTCTCCCGCCAGGAGAAAGGTCAGCAGTTGCTCGCCCTCATCGGCGGTGCCCACATGAATCTCGTTTCCCAGGGTTTGTGCAACTTCCATTTTTTTCTCCTACGCGGCTGTGTCGGTTGCTGTCCGCAATCGACTCTGCGAAAGGCTTATCAGGCCAGAAATATCGATGATTAAGGCGACGGCTCCATCACCCAGGATAGTGACGCCAGACAGGCCTTCCACCCGTTTGAAATTGGATTCCAGGCTCTTTATCACCACTTGTTGCTGGGCCAACAAATCATCCACCAGCAACGCAGCCTTCTGGCCATTGCCTTCCACGACCATTAAGAGCCCATCTTCCAGCGAGGTATTCTCGCTCTCGATATCAAACACTTCGTGGAGCCTGATAATTGGAATATATTCATCGCGCAACTGGTATAACTCAGCCTGCCCGGCGAGACTGTTGACCCGATTCTTGTCCACCTGCAAGGACTCAATAATGTTGATCAGCGGAGTGATGAAAATTTCTTTACCCACCTGTATGAGCTGGCCGTCGAGGATGGCCAGGGTCAGCGGCAAACGGATGGTTATAGTAGTACCTTCGCCCGGAGTAGAAACAATTTCTATTCGCCCACCCAGAGCGGAGACATTTCGTTTGACCACATCCATGCCCACACCGCGGCCTGAAATATCGCTCACTTGTTCGGCAGTAGAAAACCCGGGCTGAAAAATAAGTTCATAGATTTCATCGTCGGGCGGAGTTTCGCCTTCCTCGACCAGACCGCGTTCAACCGCCTTGGACAAAATTCTTTCCTTATTCAGACCAGCGCCGTCATCATTTATCTCAATGACGATATTACCACCCTGATGATAGGCGTTGAGATGCACAGTACCAATCTCATTCTTACCCGCAGCACGGCGCTGTTCGGGAGATTCAATACCATGATCCAGTGAATTGCGCACCAGGTGAACAAGAGGATCACCTATTTTTTCCATCACGGTCTTGTCCAGTTCCGTCTGCTCACCGGACAGCTTCAGTTCGATTTTCTTGTCCAGCTTTTGGCACATGTCTCGCACCATACGAGGGAACCGATTAAAGGCAAAGCTGATGGGCAACATGCGAATACGCATCACACTCTCTTGCAATTCGCGAGTGTTGCGTTCCAGCTCGGAGAGGCCATCCCGCAATCTTTCGACCCGACTCATGTCGAAGTCCTCACCCAACTGGCTAAGCATGGATTGAGTGATAACCAGCTCACCTACCATGTTAATAATATCATCGACCTTATCAATGCCAACGCGGATGGAGGAACTTTCTCCACCAGATCCTCCTGTTGGGGTCTTACGACGGTCGGCACCTCCACGACGATCATTCCCTTCACGGCGGTCCTCGGCAGCCGGGGCGGCCGTTGGTTTTTCAGGGTCATGGGGAACAGCAACTGGTTTCCTCAGGGGTTCAATGGACAAATCACATTCGTCTTCCACCCATTCGAAAATCTCATCCACCTGCGCACGACTGATCTCACCTCGCAGAGTAAGGTCCCAGGCCAGATAGGCCTCTTCAGGATCCAGATCGGCTAAAGCCGGGAGGGTGCTGGCATCGGTAGTGGCTTCCAGCTCACCCAGTTCATTCAGCTCACGGAACATGCGTACCACATCGTTACCGGAACGCAGCATGTCGGGATAGGGTTTGAAATGAATTTGCCAACTGCCACTAACAATGTCTGCCGGCGCGTCCGCAGTACTCTTTATATCGGCCTCGACCTCACTGTCCAGCAACTGATCCAATTCCTTTTTTACCTCATCAATGCGCGCCTGATCGGCCACCGTCCCACCCTGTGAGGCCGATAACATATTGCGAAGACAATCGACGGAATGCAGAAACAGGTCAATGGCATGCTGCGTGACAGGACGTTGGCCATTACGTATTTGATCCAGAAGAGTTTCGGCTACATGAGTGAAAGTAGCGATGTTTTCAAAGCCAAAAGTGGCGCTGCCTCCCTTGATGGAGTGAGCAGCACGAAAAATAGTGTCGATGGCATCGGCATCCGTAACGCCAGGTTGCAATTCCAGCAACACTGATTCCATAATGTCCAGCCCTTCCAGGCTTTCTTCCACAAACGTCATTTTGAATTGTTCCATGTCGATGGACATTGTCTCTACCCCACAACTTTCTTGATGGTGGCCAGCAATTGTTCGGGATTAAACGGCTTAACGATCCAACCTGTGGCACCGACCGCCTTGCCTTCCTGCTTCTTGTCCATTCCGGCCTCGGTAGTGAGTATCAGGATGGGGGTAAATTTAAAGTTAGTCAGGCCGCGCAGTTCTTTTGCCAGGGTAATGCCATCCATGCGCGGCATGTTGACATCGGTCAGTATTAAATCGAATTTCTGACCCTTCGCCAGATCCAGCGCTACCTGCCCATCAGCGGCTTCGGTAACCTGATGTCCCTCGCCCTTGAGCGTAAAGGCCACCATTTGTCGCATGGAGGCTGAATCGTCAACTGCCAGAATATTAGCCATTGTTATTTCCTTTAACTGTTAACCCCGGTTTCACCCGGAGCTTCTTGTGGGTAATCGCCTGGATCTTTTTGCAGATTCAATAACCTGGATAACCCCAGTAACGCTGCAGAACAACACAAGGCATCAGAAGGATCTCTCCAGTGCACGCTCTGCTGTTGGGCATGGGCATCCTGTACAAAGCCGCTCAACACTTGCAGAGCAGCGGTATCAACACGTTCCACCTGGCTGGCATTTAGCTCCACAGCCTGTTTCGACGCCAGCGCGGTCATAAGCCGGGTTCGAAATTCCGCCATGGAGGCAATATCCATCACCTCACCACAAACAATGTGCTGCCCTGCGGTTTCAATCTTTGCTGTCATCTTTGTCACTCCTGGACGCGGTCTTCCGTCAGGCAGCGATAGCGACAATAATTAAGCGGACTTTAGTATTTTTTTAAATTTAATTTTTCGCCCTGCATGCCTCTCCCCTTCGGGCCGTCGCGCATGGAGATCGGGCGGATATGTTCTTATATTATTATATTAATCAGCCCTTAAAAATAAACTGAATAAACTGCCCCGCCACAAACGGGCGGGGTATTAAGTTGTAGGTTGGGCTGAATAAAATAAAGCCCAATACAGCCTGATTCGATATTCTCTTGGGCTTCATTTTATTCAGCCTAACCTACAGTTTTCGCGGCAAGCATCTGAGAATTAAACCCCAAGGGATTAAACCCGTAGAGTATTGATAATAAATGGGAAGCTGGTAAATTCTTAAGGCCAGGACACATCTTCCGAAACTTATCGACGATGGGTTAAACCTGTCTCGCGTGGAAACCTGTCGCCTCGAACTCAGCATCGAAAATACCTGTCTTTACAATGTATCTGCCTCTTTTGGCAAACCGTCCTGGCTGAATTATCGCTCAAGTCATCGCGGGTAGTGCCGATGAGGTACCCGTAAAAGGAGTAAAGACCATCTAAATCCAAACAATAGACAGGCCTACGTAAAGGAAAAACAGAAGCTATGTTTACAACAAGAGAAAATTTAAACCTCTACCTGCGCACTAGCTGGCTCGCATGGGTAGTCAGCATTATCACTCTGAATTTAGTCGCCGTTGAGTTCTCCATGCCAACGACTCTAGTAGCGATGATGCTCACCATTGGACTCTGGGCCGGAAGTTTTTACCGTTACCAGAAAAATAGCGTCACTGCGCCAGAAAACGAGCTTAACACTACTGATAGCCAGACTCTGGAAACATTGTGTATTGCCACTACCAACCAACTCCAGACCAGTATCAACCATAACATTAACCCCGCCATTGAAAGCCTGGCTCAGATAACCAGCGTCATTAGCGATGGCACCGGCTTGTTGCAGAGCAGTTTTGTCAACCTCGCCAGCAAATCCGATCAGCAACTGGGGCTGCTCAAGGAGATACTCATTCATCTAAAAGGCGGCGACATGGAAAATGACGGTCTGGCCTTTGACCATTTTGCCAGGGACATCAATGTCATCCTGAATAATTATGTCGATCTGATGGTGGAAGTTAGCGACAAAAGTATTGCTGCCGCCTACAAAATTCAGGATATGGTCAAGGAGATGGACCTGGTATTCGATCTTCTCAGTCAGGTGCACAAACTTACCGATCAAACCAATTTGCTGGCACTCAATGCAGCCATTGAGGCCGCCCGTGCAGGTGAAGTTGGACGCGGCTTTTCGATTGTTGCCGATGAGGTACGCAACCTGTCTAATTCATCCCAAAAGCTCAATAATCGCATTCGCAACCAGACTTCCAGCGCCAAGTCTCTCTTAGCCGAAACTTCTCAAATAATCGGCGAAATCGCCTCATTGGACATGAATGTTGCTCTCTCTGCTAGAGGCAATATGGATGACATGTTACAGAAATTGATGGAGGTGAATCAGTGCATTTCAAGCACCATAGACGACACCACTAGTGTTGCCAAAGATATTCAGGGCGATGTCTCACATGCAATCATGGCCATGCAGTTCGAAGATTCAGCCATCCAGATATCAAAACATATTAGTAGCCATTTACAAACCATACAGAAGAACATGGACACCGTCACACAGGAAGTCGGTAGCAATAGCGATATTATCGATTGTTTCAGAAAAATAAATGCCCGGCTGCAAGAACAAATGGAATCACAACACCACCAGGCAGTAACTGCAACCAGCATGCAAGAAGGTGATATTGATTTATTTTAACGCCTGTATTATGAAAAATTCAGATCACTCTATGAGAACAAAATCATGAATATAAAATCGATCGCATCCAATGACAATAATACGCTTGAAATCTGTGTTGAAGGTGCCTTTGGGTTCAATCTGCTCAATGAGTTTCGTGACACCTATAAGAAAAGAACGAACAAAGAAAACGAAAATCATTATACTAACTATATTGTGAATCTGCGCTCCACCAGTTCGATTGACAGCTCAGCACTAGGAATGCTGTTAAATATGAAACGTGAACTTGAAAAAAATGACAGAGATATCCGAATTACTCACTGTTTACCCAAAATTCTCAAGATCCTGATTATCTGCCGATTCGACATAAAATTCACTATCGAATAATCAGTGTATGAAAATACTCATCGTTGTCAATGCCACCCCGACGAGAAACCTGTTAATCAAAACACGAACTGCAGGGCATCTGCATTAAGTTTTATATTATATTTGCGCCAAACAAACACACCGGAACCCCATTAATTAGTCTTCAGGGTAGCGGCAATCATGCCCGGAAATTTTCCATTAGAAATGAGATACCCAAAAGAAAAGAAACCGAATTATATACATCACATGGAAGAAGAGAGTAAATATTATCTGAGCTATGCACAGTACTTAAAATTGACGATCAGGCACATCTAATCGAACTGCAATATCAACTCTATTAATCTCTTTTTAGTACCTTAGAAATGATTTTCTGTGCATTTTGCAGAAAATTATTTCGTGA
>ENA-ORDP01000939-ORDP01000939.1-marine-sediment-metagenome-genome-assembly--contig:-NODE-939-length-17305-cov-7.951188_pt1 | contig 17305 bp, 20 predicted proteins | sample MGYA00248627_ERZ508539 | MGnify/ENA primary metagenome ERZ508539 (study PRJEB26208, sample SAMN05571518) | marine sediment metagenome | biome: deep sea; feature: Hydrothermal vent; material... | reverse complement strand
AGCTTATTCAGGGACAACCTATCTCGGAGATGATCCAAATAATAAAATTATCTCAGTAGCTTTAGGGGATGAGCATTCAATCGCCTTAGCAGCTGACGGTACAGTGTATACTTGGGGGAATAATATCGTAGGTCAGTTGGGAAATAATAAACTAACTACAACCAGTAGTATTCCGGTAAAGGTATTAAAAGGAACTTATTCAGGGACAGCTTATCTCGGAGATGATCCAAATAATAAAATCATCTCAGTAGCTGTAGGGGAATCCTATTCAATCGCTTTAGCAGCTGACGGTACAGTGTATACTTGGGGGCAAAATTTCGAAGGTGAGTTAGGGAATGGTGGTGGACCAGAGCAAGATACACCAATAAAGGTATTAAAAGGCACTTATTCAGGGACAACCTATCTCGGAGATGATCCAAATAATAAAATCATTTCTGTAGCTATAGGGGGTGAGTTTTCAATCGTCTTAGCAGCTGACGGCACTGTCTATACTTGGGGAAAGAATAGAGATGGTACGTTAGGAAATAATTCTTTCACAAATAGCAATACACCTATAAAGGTATTAAAAGGAGCTTATTCAGGAACAACTTATCTCGGAGATGATCCGAATAATAAAATCATCTCTGTGGCTTTGGGGTCTAATTATTCAAGTGCCTTAGCTGCTGACGGTACAGCTTATACTTGGGGGTGGAATTTCAAGGGTGAGTTGGGGAATAATACAACCACAAACAGTAATTTTCCAATTCCAGTAAAGGTATTAAAAGGAGCTTATTCAGGAACAACTTATCTCGGAGATAATCCAAATAATAAAATCATCTCTGTAAGTCTAGGAGATTCTCATTCAACTGCTTTGGCAACTGACGGCATAGTTTATACTTGGGGGGAAAATTCCACTGGTCAGTTAGGGGATGGTTCAAACACAGACAGGAGTGTTCCTGTACAAGTCAGCGATGTTGACGGCTCGGGAATTTTAGTACTTCCAGTTGAGCTTACTTCAATTATTCCGCAAAAAATGGAACTAATGCAGAACACACCTAATCCATTTAATCCATCAACATCAATTAGATTCTCAATTCCAAGTAGTTCGGATGTTACATTAAAAATATATGATTTAAGAGGTAGAGAAGTTACAACTCTACTACAAGAGAATACGGCAGCTGGGTTTCATATTGTTTTTTGGAACGGTAGAAACAGTAGAGGAAGGTTGGTTGCTAGTGGTGTGTATTTTTACAAACTATCAACCTCAAGCGGATTTGTTAACACCAAGAAGATGGTATTGCTGAAATAACGACATTTGTCTCATAATGACCTATTGTCCAATAGAAGACAAATGTTCTAAAAAAATATTACTTATTTGAACAGTATTAAACGATTACTTATTGGCATATAAATTGCTTTATAAGTATCAGAAACGTTGATCCATATAGCACTTAATATTGCTGAGAAAAATCAAGAACTTAAAAGTTCGGGAGGGCACTTTTTTCTCAGCAATTTTTTATTTTAAACCTTTTGTAACAAAACCGATGTTTTTTAATTTGAGTAAAAGATTTTATGTCTTTCTCTCTCATCAAACAGAAAAGATGTCTCTTCATTCCATTCTCCGGCAAAGCCGTTTCTTTGGAAGCTATAACAATTCATTCGTCATTTTTCTATGTAACGATTTTTTAAGCGATTCAGGAGAATCGCTCTACAATTAATTGGGCAGTGCTTAACAGCTTCTCCTCTTCAAATTGATTAGCGAGTAGTTGCATTCCAATCGGTAATCCTTTTTTGTCTTTTCCAATCGGAATATTAATACCCGGAATGCCGGCTAAGTTAGCCGATGTCGTGTAGATGTCGTTCAAATACATAGTAAGCGGGTCATCTATTTTTGCACCGATAGGGAAGGCGGTTGTTGGTGTTGTGGGTGTTAAAATTAAATCAACTTTCTCAAATGCTTTGTCGAAATCATCTTTAATTAGACTTCTTACTTTTTGAGCTTTCCTGTAATAGGCATCATAATAACCTGCAGAAAGAACATACGTACCAAGCATAATTCTTCTTTTGACTTCTTTACCGAATCCTTCGGAGCGTGTATTTTCATACATATCAACTAATGATTGATATTCTTTTGCACGATGTCCGAAACGAGTACCGTCATATCTTGCAAGGTTTGAGGAAGCTTCTGCTGTTGTTAGAATGTAATATGCAGCAATTGTATATTCAGTGTGAGGCATACTTACTTCTTCAAATTCAATTTTGTAATCTTTAAGTTTTTTAATAACATTTTTAATTGATGCGTTAATTTCCTCATCTAATCCTTCACCAAAATATTCTTTTGCAATTCCTATTTTTATTGTTTTTTCTTTTCCTGATAAACTACTGAAAGCCGGAACGGATTTATCAGATGAAGTAGAATCTTTATCATCTTTACCTGACATCACTTCTAAAATTATAGATAGATCATTTATGTTATTTGCAAAAGGTCCGATACAATCGAATGATGAAGCAAAAGCCGTCAGACCGAAACGTGAAACCCTGCCGTATGTCGGCTTTAATCCGTATACGCCGCAGAATGAAGCAGGCTGACGAATAGACCCGCCTGTATCCGTACCGAGTGCAGCGTCGCACAATCCCGCCGAGACTGCAGCAGCCGAACCGCCACTTGAGCCTCCGGGAACTCGTGTATTATCATTGGGATTTAGGACAGTACCAAAAGCAGAATTTTCGTTAGATGAACCCATAGCAAATTCATCGCAGTTTGTTTTTCCGATTATTATTGCATCTTCATCTATTAGCTTTTGTACAGCCGTTGCTGTGTAAATAGCATTAAAATTCTTTAGCATATTAGAAGAGCATGTAGTGGGGTTATCTGTTAAAGAAAGTACATCTTTAATTCCGATAACCATTCCTGCAAGTTTTCCGTTGGTACCGTTTTTAATTTTGTCTTGAATAATTTCTGCCTGTATCAAAGCTTCTTTTTCAAATACAAAGTTAAACGTATTTAGATGTTTATTTTTCTCTATCTTTTCAAGAAAGTAAGAGACGTTATCAATTAAAGAAAATTCACCCGATATTAACTTGTGTAATTTTTCTCTATGATTTAAATAGATAGGTTTCAATTTTTATGTTCAATGCCTGTCTGCCGGTAGGCAGGTTGAATGTTCAATGTTGCAAATTCAACAATTAAGATTAACTTTTTTTAGTGTCGTCTTTTATCTCGGATGTTATATCTTCTTCAACATCTTTTACAGCTTTTTTAAATTCTTTCAATCCTTTACCCAAACCTTTTGCTAAATCCGGTATTTTTTTTGCTCCGAATAAAACTACAATAACAAGAACTATCAGGATTATTTCGCCTGCGCCTAAGTTACCAAACATATCCTCACCCTTATTAACTAATTAATAAATGAATTTATAATTGAATTAAAAATTTTAGTACCATCCGTTTTACCCAATAAAGGGTCACAACATCTTTCCGGATGGGGCATCATTCCTAAAATATTTCCTTTCTTATTTGCGATGCCGGCAATATTTAAAATTGAACCGTTTGGATTATATTCTTTATCTACATTTCCACCTTTTGAAGAATACCGGAACAATATCTGATTATTATTTTCCAACTTTTCAATTGTCTGTTCGTCGGCAAAGTAATTACCTTCACCGTGAGCAATAGGCATTTTTAAAACATCATTTTCAGAAATATTATTTGTAAAAACAGTTTCAAAATTCCTGGTCTTAAGATAAACATCTTTGCATACAAATTGTAGGGAATTATTCTTTAACAAAACTCCGGGCAATAGCCCTGCTTCCAACAATATTTGAAACCCATTGCATATCCCTAAAACCGTTCCCCCTTTATTTGCAAAGTCAATCACAGAATTCATAATTGGAGAAAAACGTGCGATAGAGCCGGAGCGGAGATAATCACCGTAGGAAAATCCACCCGGAAGAATTATTACATCGCTTTCTTGTAAATCCGATTCTTTGTGCCAAAGAAAATTCACTTCACGTTTGAATATATTTTTTAAAACATAATACGCATCATGGTCACAATTAGAACCCGGAAATACAACAACTCCAAACTTAGTCTGCATCTACTTCTTCCAAAGTATATTCAAAATCTTCCATTATCAGATTTGCAAGTAATTTGCTGCAGTATTTTTCAACTTCATTCTTTGCTTCTTCTTTGCTGTTTACATCAACTGAAAATTCAATAAATTTTCCTATTCTTGTATGCTTAATATTTTTGAGTCCCAAATTTTCCGCACCTTTTTCAACAGCCGTACCTTGAGGATCGAGTATTGAAGGTCTTCTTTTAACAATTACTTTTGCTTTAAACATTTACTGCCTTAAATTGATATATTTTTTGAAGTAAAAAAACTTAATCTCTTTTTAACATAATAAAATTAAAAAGATGCTGAAAAATACCGAATAGAATAAAGAAAACAAAGATGTAGAAAAAGGCTTTCCCTGCGGTTATGGTTACTAATATCCCGACTATGAATAATGATAAAAATTGAAAGGGATGTTCCTTAACGGATGAAAGTGACATTTTGGGAAGTGAATTATATTTTATTCTGGTTACCATCATAAGTGATAAAAACAAAACGAGAGGTATTATTATTATTGTAATGTTTTCCGGGAAACCTGTTATTGGGTTAAAAAATGTTAAAATTAGTGAAGATATTGTAATTGCAGCGAGAGGAATCGGAAGACCGTAAAAAAATGTTTTTTCAAAACCGACTAACTGTACATTAAATCTTGCTAACCGGAATCCACCTGCAATCATAAATAATGCACTGATGATTATACCGGTAGTATTAAAATTATTTAAATATGTTGAATAAATTAAAAAGGATGGAGCAACTCCAAAGCTAACCACGTCGGAAAGTGAATCTAACTGCACACCAAGTTTGCTGCTTGATTTTGTTAGCCTGGCAACAATACCGTCCAGGGCATCGAATAAAGCTGCTATAATAATTAACCAGGCTGCGTATGTATAATCGCCTTGATTAGTATGAAGAATAGAAAGGAAACCGGAGAACATATTCATTGCGGTAAATAAGTTCGGTATAACTGATCTGGTAACTCTAATCTGCATCATTAATTTTCCGGATGTTCAAAAAGTATGGTTTCACCGGCTTTTACAATATCATCTTTTTTAACTTTTGCATGCCACTTATTATCAACAACAACGTCAGCCCTACTTCCAAATTTAATCATTCCAAATCTTTTTCCTATTGTTACATTATCTCCAATATTTAAATTATAAACAATTCTTCTCGCAACAAAACCTGCCACTTGTGTAAAAAACACCTTTCCGTATTTTGATTTTATTCCAAATTCAGATCTTTCATTTACTTCCGAAGCTTTGTCTTCAAAAGCGGCAATGTATTTACCTTTTATGTATTCAACAAATTCTATTTTTCCGTTGATGGGAATTCTGTTTACGTGTACGTTTAGCGGCGACATAAAAATAGATATTTGTGTTCCTTCTTCATTTACATATTTGTTTGCATTAACTTTTTTTACAAAAAGAACTTTGCCGTCGGCAGGTGAAACAATAATGTTGTCGGCTTGAGGAGTATTTCTTTCAGGGTCTCTGAAAAAATTAATAGAAAATAAAATCAAGAATGCCGGTATTACTATTAGAAAAATGTTTAATAAACCTGAAGTAAATAATATACCGATGACAATTATTATTATGCAAATAATTAGTAGGGTTAAAAAAGTGGAGTATCCGTATTTTGTTATCATTTTATATTAGTTAATTAGATTGAGAATAAAATCTGTGTATTTTTTAACATTTGAAGGGGTTTCTAATTTATACGGATCAATAGAATTATTGTCTTTATTTAGGTTTAAGATTTTCAAACTTACAGGTGTAAAATCATTTACCAAGTATATTTTATTTCCGTGTTCACCAAATGAACACATTACTTCACCTAAAAATTCTCCACGTCTTTCAAAATAGGATCTAAGCACAGCATTTACTTTAGAACAAATCCTGTTTATAATTTTCAGATTATCAAAGTTAATTAAATTAAATGAAATAAGGTGGCTTTCAGAGACTAAATTATTCCTTCTGTTTCCATAGTAATATTCAAAAACGGGTAGATCTAAAATCTCATTTTCTTTTTTACTGAAAATTTTAGCCGTGCGTTTATCAATATAATTTAATATTCTAATAGAAAAATTTATTTCGGTATATTTTAAATATTTTATGGTGTTTTCATCTACTAATTTTACCGAGGCTACAGGTACGTGATATTTTTTGAGATAATCCAAAATTGATATATTGATTTTGGCAAAATCAGCGCCAAGATTTTCTGATTTTATTTTTTCCGATTTACAGTTAGAAATATAGTCAGGGTACACATGATTTATATAGTCATCTGATTCTAAAGGAAGACAAGGCGTTTTAATTTCATTTTTCATATCAAGCATATTTACCTTTTTAAAGAAAAGAATATTAATATTAATTTACAAAACAAAAAATTAAAAAAAATAAAGTACATAATGTCAAACCTTTATATTATATTTGCACGAAAATAAAGTGTAATTTTTAGAAAAAAAATAATTCGATTGGAGGAAATAAATGAAAGGCGGAATGCAGGGAATGATGCAGCAAGTACAAAAAATGCAAGCAGAAATGCAAAAAGTACAAGCTCAATTAAGCGGAATGGAAGTAAGTGAAGAAGCCGGCGGTGGAATGATAAAAGCTACGGCTAACGGTAATAAAGAGATTGTATCAGTGGAAATTGATCCACAGGTAATTAATGCTGATGACAAAGAAATTCTTGAGGATTTAGTTGTTGCTGCGGTTAATAAGGCATTACAATCAGCTTCAAAATTAGCAGAAGAAGAAATGGCAAAAGTAACAAAGGGAATGATTCCTCCCGGACTCAATATTCCGGGGTTATAATAGTGAAGATAGCCGAACCACTACAAATTGCAATTGAAGAATTCAGCAAACTGCCAAGTATCGGTAAAAAGACAGCTCAAAGATTAGCAATTCATATTCTAAAAAAAGATAAAGATGAAGTTGATAGTTTTGTAAATGCCATTAAAGATCTAAAAACTAAACTTCGATTTTGCTCAAGGTGTTTTAATCTTTCAGTAGGTGAGTTGTGTGAGATTTGTGAGAGCGATAAAAGAGACCACACTCTCCTATGCGTTGTTGAAGAAGCAAGCGATGTGATTGCAATTGAGAAAACACACGAGTTTAACGGTGGTTACCATGTACTTGGAGGGGTGCTGTCGCCCCTTTCCGGTATAGGACCCGATGATCTGAAAATAAAAGAATTGATTAAAAGATTTGAAAACGAAGAATTTAAAGAATTAATATTAGCACTCAATCCTGATACCGAAGGTGAAACGACAATACTTTATCTTTCTAAGTTGTTAAAACCTTTAGGAGTAAAAATATCAAGAATAGCAAGAGGTTTGCCTGTCGGTGGTGATCTTGAATTTGCAGATGAAGCAACAATCGGAAGAGCTGTTCTTGGAAGAATAGAAATATAATGACTGAATGGTTTGAAAGCTGGTTTGAAAGCGAAGAATATTTAAAGGTATACAAACACAGGGATGAAAAGGAAGCTCGCCTGCTTGTTGAATCAATAATCTCAATTACAAATATCAAAAATAAATCAAAGATATTGGATATTGCCTGCGGTGCAGGAAGACATTCGATTGAATTTGCTAAAAAAGGATTTATTGTAACTGCATTTGATCTTAGCAAAAACCTACTTAATAATGCGAAGGTGAATGCACAAAAAGCCGGAGTCGACATAGATTTTATACGTGCCGATATACGTGATTTTTACATTGATGTTAAGTTTGATCTTGTACTAAATTTGTTTACAAGTTTTGGCTATTTTGAAAGTGATGAAGAAAATTTTAAAGTTTTTAAAACTGCTTATAATCATTTGAACGAAAACGGTTTTTTTGTATTTGATTATTTTAACAAAAAGTATTTGGAAGCAAATTTAACACCCAATTCAATTTCAAGAATTGAGGACGAAGAAATAATACAGAATAGGCGGATAGAAAAAGGTAGAGTGATAAAAGATATTATAATTAAAAAAAATGGAAGGGAAGAACATTTTAACGAATCGGTAAAAATTTATAGTTTGAATGAAATAAAAAGTAGGTTGGAATTGACAAATTTTAATATAAAAAATATTTTCGGTTCTTTTGATGGAACCGAATTTGATGAGAATCTTTCGGATAGAATTATTATAATAGCCCGGAAATGAGATTTGTTTTTGTCATATTACTTCTATCTATTTTAAGCGGGTGTGATATATTTACAACAAGGGTTGCTGAACCGCCAAATAAATCACGTTCAAATTATCAAACACCTGTTACCCCCGATCTTTTAATTCAGAACTTAGTTAATTCTCTTAAAGATAAAAACCTGGAAAACTATTTATTATCTTTTTCAGACCCAAATTTTACTAATAAGATATTCACTTTTTCAGCATCAAGTTCCGCTATATCCCAGTTTCCGGCACTTGCAAATAACTGGGGTGTAAGAAATGAACAGCAGTATTTTAATAATCTCATTTCAAAAGTGCAGAAAGATCAACCGATAACATTGAATTTATCAAATACATCTTCAAGTCCCCAGGGTGACAGCTTATTTTATACTGCTTCATATTTTATAAGTATACCAAGCATTAGTGCGGACATAAAATCTAATTATCAGGGTGAACTGAGATTTAGCATGATAAGGGATTCAAGAGCAATCTGGACTATTTATTTTTGGCAGGATACAAAGAGTAGCAACCTGCCAAGTTGGAGTGAACTAAAAGGCAGGCTTTATTAAAAAACTGATTTTAAATATTACCTTTATACTTTTGATTTTTGCAGGGTGTAAAAATCCTTTCTCGCCAAAATTAGATTTATCTCCCAATAATTCATCACAAACTCTATCTGACCTTACGACAATAGAAGGGTTGTTTCAAAACTTTCAATTTGCTTATACTTTTAGGGATACAAGTATTTACGGGAAATTAGTAAGTAAAGATTTTGTTTTTACTTTCAGGGATTATGATAAAGGGTTTGATGTTTCGTGGGGGAGAGATGACGAAATGAAAACCACTAACGGACTCTTTACAAATTCACAAAGACTTGACCTCATTTGGAATAACATAATTTTATCAACTGTTGATACTTCAAATGCTACAATAGTGAGAAGTTTTAATTTAACAGTTACCTTTAACCCGACAGATGTTATAAGAATTGACGGTCGTGTTAATTTACTTTTGGAACGAAAAACATCAAAAAGTAATTGGCAAATGGTAAAATGGATTGATGAATCGAGTTTTTAATTTTTTTTGTAAATTAAAGTTTAATTAAAAAATATTGAATTTTATTATATGATTTTTTTCTGGATAAAAGAATCGTTTAGATTAATCGCAAGGGCAAAGTCTTCTTTTTTCCTTTCACTCATATCTATGAGTATTGCATTGGCTTTGATAAGTGCATCTGTTTTTTCAATCAACTTTTCAAATTATCTTCAAAACAAATTAAAGAGAAGCGTTAATATTAATGTTTTTCTTAATGATACTATAACAAAGAAAGACATTAATAATCTTAAAAAGAAAATTAGTAACGAGAAGTTTGTTTATTCAGTTAGATATATCGATAAGAAAAAAGCGGCGGAATTATTTATAAAGGATACCGGGGAAGATTTCAGAAAGCTAATTGATTATAACCCGCTTCCCGCTTCATTTGCTGTTTCATTAAAAGGGGAATATGTAACACGGACATCTATAAAGAACGTAGTGAAGAAACTATCTTCTTTTGTAGGTGTGAATGAAGTTTCATTAAAGTATGATTATATATATAAACTGATATCTTATTTGGATAGAATGAAAAATTATATTTTTATTTTTGCTTTAGTAATATTCTTTATTTCTCTATACATAGTTTACAGTACAATTCTATTGGTCATTAACTCTAAGTACACAGAACTAAATACAATGAAACTTGTCGGGGCTAAACTTTCTACAATTAAAATACCCATCATATTAAATGGTTTTTTTATCGGTGTGTTTTCGACAGTAATATTATTTGTTATTGGTTATATGTTCGTATATTTCCTATCGAATTATTTACCTATTAGGGAACTGTTAGGGTTTGAAAGTAAAATTAGTTTAATATTTCTTGCGGTTTTAGGTCCCGTAATTGGTCTTGCCGTAAGCATTATTTCATTAAGAAAAATAACATTAAAATTTTAGAACGGAGTAATATTGGCAAAAGAATCTGTTGTGATTACCGGAGGAGCCGGGTTTCTGGGTTCCCATTTGTGCGATAAATTTATTAACGAAGGTTTCAGAGTTGTTTGTGTTGATAATTTAATTACCGGAAACTCTAATAACATTGCACACTTAGCAGGTAACGAGGATTTTCTTTTTATAAAACACGATATTACAAATTATATTTTTATACCTGGTGAAGTTCACTATATTTTACATTTTGCATCTCCGGCAAGTCCTATTGATTATCTAAAATTACCGATTCAAACGCTTAAAGTTGGAGCACTCGGTACGCATAATGTGCTCGGACTTGCTAAAGAAAAAAATGCAAGAATACTTTTGGCATCTACTTCTGAAGTCTACGGTGACCCTGATGTTCATCCGCAAAAAGAAGATTATTGGGGAAACGTAAATCCCATTGGACCTAGAGGAGTTTATGACGAAGCAAAACGTTTTGCCGAAGCAATAACAATGGCTTATAATAGATATCATTCTGTTGACACTAGAATAGTAAGAATTTTTAACACTTACGGACCAAGAATGAGACCCGATGACGGACGAGCGTTACCTACGTTTACAATGCAAGCATTAAGAAATGAAAACATTACCGTATTTGGTGACGGTTCTCAAACACGAAGTTTTTGTTATGTCACTGATTTGATTGACGGTATTTATAAATTACTATTTTCTGATGAGATAAATCCTGTTAATATTGGCAATCCCGATGAAATTACAATTAAAGAATTTGCTGAAGAAGTTATAAATTTAACCGGTAGTAAAGGTAAGATTGTGTTTGAAGAGCTTCCTTTAAATGATCCTCAAGTAAGGCAACCTGATATCGAAAAAGCAAAAAGATTATTAAATTGGATACCTACTGTCAGTAGAGTAGAAGGTCTTAAGACCACAATCGAATATTTTAAATCATTATTATAAATACATTAAATAAGAGTTTAATATGTGCGGAATTGTAGGGTATATCGGCTCACAAAATTGTGTTCCTTTATTAATTAACGGCTTAAAAAGACTTGAATACAGGGGCTATGATTCTGCCGGTCTTGGTTTAATATCCAACGGCGATTCACAAGTCCTAAAGAAAAAAGGCAAAGTCTCAATCCTTGAAAAAGAGCTGGACGAGATTACGATATCTCCTTCATTAGGTATTGCTCACACAAGATGGGCAACTCACGGGGTTCCAAACGAAGTAAACGCACACCCGCATTTTAATAAAGAAAAAAATTTATTTGTAATACATAACGGAATAATTGAGAATTATATTACAATTAAAAAGGGGTTACAATCATTAGGATATGATTTTATTAGCGACACTGACTCTGAAGTAATACCACTTTTAATAGACAGCTTCTTGAAGAAAGGATATTCATTAGTAAAAGCTGTACACGCTGCGTTAAGTAAAGTTCATGGTACCTATGGTATTGCAGTTGTTTATGCCAAAGAACCGGATAAATTAATTGCTGCAAGAAAAGGTTCACCGCTTGTTATCGGGGTTGGTGAAAAAGAAAACTTTGTTGCTTCCGATGTCTCGGCAATTATTACGCACACAAAACACGTTGTTTATTTAGAAGACGGCGAAATTGCAGAAATTTATTCGGACAGATTTTACACAAGAACGCTGGATGAAGAAATTGTAGACAAAGAAGTTCATCAAATAACTATGACACTTGATGAAATTGACAAGAGCGGGTATGATCATTTTATGCTTAAAGAAATTATGGAGCAACCCCAGTCCGTCTGTAATTCAATGAGAGGAAGATTGATAATTGAAAAAGGGACATCAAAACTTGGTGGGTTGGAATCAGTAGAAGAAAAATTAAATAAATCTAAAAGGATTGTTATTTCTGCCTGTGGAACATCCTGGCATGCAGGTCTGACGGGCGAATATATGTTTGAGCAGCACGTGAGAATTCCTACCGAAGTTGAATATGCATCGGAATTCCGTTATAGAAACCCGATTGTTTACCCGGATGATGCTATGTTTTTTATATCACAAAGCGGGGAAACAGCAGATACATTAGCAGCATTGAGAGAAGCAAAAATTAGAGGAGCACTTGTAATGGGAATTTGTAATGCTGTCGGTTCAAGCATTCCGCGGGAAACACACGCCGGAGTTTATACTCACGCCGGACCTGAAATAGGTGTTGCTTCCACAAAAGCTTTTACTTCTCAATTAGTTGTTTTAGCTTTGATTACTCTTAGTCTTGCCCGCAAAAAAAGTATGAGTTTAATAGACGGACAAAATATCGCCAAAGAGATGGACAAATTACCCGGGAAGATTGAACAAATACTAAAACTAAATGATCAGATTGAAGAAATAGCTGATGAATTTAAAGAGGCGGAAAATTTTCTTTATTTGGGTCGTGGTTATAATTTTCCTGTTGCTTTAGAGGGTGCTTTAAAATTAAAAGAGATTTCCTACATTCACGCAGAGGGTTATCCTGCTGCGGAAATGAAGCACGGACCTATAGCTTTAATTGAAGACAAAGTTCCGTCGGTATTTATAGCGCCTCAAGATTCAACTTACAATAAGATAATTAGTAACATTGAAGAAGTAAAAGCAAGAAAAGGCAGAGTAATTGCCATTGCAAATGAAGATGATAACGACATTGACAGGTTGGTTGACTATTCAATTAAAATTCCTGAAACAATAAGAATGTTAATGCCGATACTTTCTGTAATTCCTTTGCAGTTATTGGCGTATCACATTGCGGTTAAAAAGGGTTTGGATGTTGATCAGCCGAGAAATCTTGCAAAGAGTGTTACCGTAGAATAAATTTTTCAATTTTATTTGAGATTTCAATAAAAATCTATATTTTTGTTCTTTAATTTTTGGGCAGATAGCTCAGTCGGTAGAGCAATGGACTGAAAATCCATGTGTCGGCGGTTCAATTCCGTCTCTGCCCACTTGTCTCGGCGAATCCCGATTTATCGGGAGGAGACGGACTTACTCAAGGGACGTTTACCGAGCGTCCCTTTTTTGTTTTTAAAATGGTTAGTTAGAAAAGATGTCGACTCACAGGAAAAAAGGGTGGTAAAAGTTGATTAAACAAAATATTGGATAATTCTGAAGAATAATATTTATATAAATCTATAATTTCTGTTTGTGGTTATTCATTCTTAAAAACAATACAATTTAACGGCAGGCTAACCGCAAAGAACGCTAAGGGTTCGCAAAGTAAACACAAGAGATTATTGGATCTATTTTCTCACTTTGCGTTCTTTGCGCATTCTCCGTTTCCTCTGCGGTTAATTCTTCTTTATTGTATGTAAACATTGCTTTGTTTTCTACAAAGTTAACGAAACCTTATTTCTTGTCATATACTAAATACTCTGATCCCGTTTATAGCTCAACAACAAAATTTAATAGAATGGAAGAATTATATTAATTAAATTCATAACTTGTAAAAGTATAAAATCATAAAAAAAATCTGAGGATACTTACAATGTTTATGAAATATAAAATACTTAATCCGATAAAATTATTTATTATTTTCTTTCTTATTTTTCAAACTACCAACACCTACTCCCAAAATTCAAAACAGGTAAAAGATTTAACAATATTATACACTAATGATTTTCATAGTGCTTTTGATCCTATCCCTGCTTACTGGTTAAAAGGAACTCCGAAACTTGGCGGAGCAGCTGCATTATCCTCATTAATAAACCGGTTTCGTAAGAAAGATAAAAACGTATTTCTTTTTGATTCAGGTGATATGTTTACCGGTATGATTTCTAACCTTACTAAGGGCGGTGCACTGATGGAAATGATGCGAAAAATGCATTACGATGCTATGACTATTGGTAATCACGAATTTGATTATGGAAGTAAAAATTTCAGCACCCAGATGAACAAAGTACCCTTTCCGGTTTTAGGTGCTAATATATACTACAAAGGAACCGATCATCCATACAGCAGACCATACACAATTATTGAACGGAACGGCATAAAGATTGGTGTAATAGGGATTATTGGGCAAGATGCCAGAAGTGTTGCGCTTCCATCGGGTATTACCAATCTTGATTTTTACGACCCCATACCTGTAGTAAGAAAATATGTGAAAATTTTAAAACCCCAGGTGGATTTAATTGTTGTGTTGGCTCATCAAGGAAAAACCGGTCCAATGCAGACCGATGCAGAAGCAAGACCGGAGCTTCAACGTGACTTTGACGAAGACATAAAATTGACTACAGAAGTTAAGGGGATAAATGTTTTCATAGGTGGGCACGCACACCGTGGAATTGAAAAACCTTATGTTAATAAAAAGACAGGTACAATAATTCTACAAACATACGGCTACGGTACCAGGTTAGGTTACCTTAAACTGAAAATTAAAGATAATAAAATAGTTTCTTTCAATGGTAGATTAATAAAAGTTTGGAGCGATAAAATTAAGCCCGACACAGTGATAGCTAAAATGCTCAGTAGTTATAAAAAAGAATTTGCTCCAAAAATTGGAATTGTGGTCGGTAATTTAAAAACAAGGTTGGTGCGTGAATATAATCTTGAATCACCATTGGGTGATTTTGTAGCCGATGTAATGCTGACTTCCACAGGTGCGCAAGTAGCATTTGAGAACGCAGGTGGTTTAAGAGCAGATTTACCTGAAGGTAATGTAACAAACGGTGATGTGTTAAATGCTTTACCTTTCTACAATACATTAGTTACCAGTATGCTTAGCGGTAAACAAATTAAAAAAATTCTTGAACAAGGCTTTACCTTGGAAAGAGGAATGATTCAGGTTGCCGGTATTAAAGCCAAATATAATTTGGATAAACCTATTGGTAATAGGCTAATGGAATTATTGATAGATAACCAACCGGTTAAAGATAATAAATTATACAAAGTTGCTACTAATAATTTTCTTGGTCAGGGTGGAGATTTGTACCTTACATTTTTAAAATCGAAACAAATAGATACAGGCAAATCACTGTCCGATATGGTAATTGATTATCTGAAAAAAGCTAAAGTAGTTAATGCACCTAAAAAAGGGAGGCTTATCCCTGTTAAACTTAAAAGTGAAAAATCCACACATACTTTGTAACTATAAAAGATGACATCTCTTTAATGAGATGTCATCTTTTCACAAAAATCATAAATCAAACTTTATCTCCCCTATAAAATAATTGATATTAAAATTATTAAACTCTGCATATTGATATGAAGCAATTAAATATTTTGGCTGTCTCATATCTTCACTTCTACCAGTGTCCGTAAATTTTTGTAACTTTAATATCACAGCAAGCGTCCATCCTTTTTTTCTATTTTTTCTCAAGTCCCATAGCCTTAAAATTAAGTAGTTTATTTTTCTCATTTATTATAAATTTAATTCTTTAAATTTATTTTTAAGTTCGCTTGTAGAAGGCAGGAACCCTTTAAATGCTTTAGGCAAGCGTTTTGTAATTTTATATTCGGCAACGCCAATCGGCTGGCTGGTATCTTTCAGTGCATAGTCAACGATAAGTCTATTCTTTTCCTTACAAATTATTATACCTATAGAAGGGTTTTCATCTTCAAGTTTAATTTTATCATTAAGTACAGATAAATAAAACTGCATTTTACCGGCATACTCAGGTATAAATTTACCAATCTTCAATTCAACAGCAACCAAACATTTCAGTTTACGGTGATAAAGAAGTAAGTCAATAAAATATTCTTCACCGGCTACTTCTAATCTATATTGATTACCAATAAATGTAAAATATCCTCCCATTTCAATTAAGAACTTACGGATATTGTTTACAAGAGATTTCTCTAACTCTTTTTCGCTATGTTCATCCATAAGCTCAAGAAAATCAAAAGTGTATTCATCTTTAACTGCAAGCTTAGCTTGGCTTTTATACTTAGCCGGTAGAGTTTTATCAAAGTTAGTTTGATTTGTTAAGTATTTTTCATAGGATTGATTTTCAATTTGGTGGATTAGAACATTTTTTGTCCACCCAAACTTCTTTGTCATTTTAATGTAAAATTCTCGTTGACACGTATCTTTACATTTTTCTAAAATTACAATGTTTTTTGTCCAACTAATTTCTCGCACCATTGGTGCGAGATCTTGAATGTTTCTGTATTCCAAATAGAAAGTACGCATACGCCAGAGATTAGCGGCAGAAAAACCGGATATCCCTGTATATTCTTTTTGAAGGTCTGATGCAATATTTTCAACAATTGATTTGCCCCATCCGAACTTTTCTTGCTGTTTGACAATCATTTTGCCAATATCCCAATAGAGATTAATCAACTCTTTATTTACAACCTTTAAGGCTTCGTACTGTGCAGAACGGATTCTTTGCTTAAGGTTTTTTATAAAGGATTGATATCCTTTTGTTGAAATATCTTTCATTATTGCCGACCTAAAAGTTTAGTAACATTGTCTGCAATGGTTCGTTCAAATTCACTTGTTTCAGGATTAAGCATTTCAAGTTCTTCATTTAACTCTTCCAATCTTTCGTAAAAATTAAAATAGATCATTTTTTTAATTTTCTTTTAATAATTTTGAAATGTTTTTCGTTTCATCAATTGTTGGCCTTTGTCCTCGTATAGTTCTGTAAAAAAGAGGAAGTTTAGTAATTATGTTTTCGTCGCTCATAATATCGGCAGGTATTTCACCTCTTGCAGCAGAAGCTAAATCAAAAAATGTATACCACTCTGGACTACCCTTTTTGATTCCTAATTCTTTAGCCCATTTTTGAAGAATGTTTGAATCAGAAGGTGGTAATAATTTCCCTCTTTCTATTTTACTCCAGTTACTGGCATCGTGGCTATATTTTTTACAAAACTCCCTTAGGCCCAAACCTGACTTTAATCTGGCTTCTTTTATAAATTCATTGAACTTCATAAATCCTCTATGATTGATAATATATTTATAAATATAAATGTGGTTAAATATATACCACACTTTATAAATAGTCAAGTCAAATATTTGATCTTAGTTAGAAAATCTATGTCGCTTATTTAACTAAAAAGAGGAATGCTAAGTTTTAATATAGAAAAATAATGATGACATCTTTTTAAAAAGATGTCATCATTTGTTGTAAAAGAACATCAC
>ENA-ORDP01000938-ORDP01000938.1-marine-sediment-metagenome-genome-assembly--contig:-NODE-938-length-17318-cov-34.869258_pt1 | contig 17318 bp, 17 predicted proteins | sample MGYA00248627_ERZ508539 | MGnify/ENA primary metagenome ERZ508539 (study PRJEB26208, sample SAMN05571518) | marine sediment metagenome | biome: deep sea; feature: Hydrothermal vent; material... | reverse complement strand
CAGGCTTTGACATCGTTTCCGGTGGCGAACTGGCGCGCGTGTTACGTGCCGGTGGCGATCCCGCAAAAGTTGTTTTTTCCGGTGTAGGTAAAAGCGTGGTGGAAATGGAACAGGCGCTGGACACAGGCATCCGCTGTTTCAATGTCGAGTCCAGCGATGAATTGACACGCCTGGACCAGGTTGCCCGTGCCCATGGCGCTGTGGCGCCGGTCTCGTTACGCGTAAACCCGGATGTGGATGCAAATACACACCCGTACATCTCCACCGGTCTGAAGGAGAATAAATTCGGGATCAGCGTGGAAGCCGCACTGGATGCATTCCGACAAGCTACCGACGCCGGCAATCTCAGGGTAGAGGGGATGGATTGTCACATCGGCTCGCAACTCACCGAGATATCCCCCTTTGTCGATACACTGGACCGGCTACTCGAACTTGTCGAGCGCCTCGAAGCACAGGGCATCGGGATCCGTCACCTCGATCTTGGTGGCGGACTCGGTGTGCAGTACCGAAATGAGCGCCCGCCGTCACCACAGGAGTACGTACGGCCGCTGATGGCTCGTCTGGCTGGTTCAGACAAGGAAATACTGATCGAGCCCGGGCGCGCCATTGCCGCCAACGCCGGCATCCTCGTTACCGAGGTACAGTACCTCAAGGAGAGTCCGGACAAGAACTTCGCCATCGTTGACGCGGCCATGAACGATCTGATCCGGCCGGCACTGTACGGAGCCTGGCAGAATATTATCCCTGTCGTGCCGCGCAGTGGTGATACGCGCAACTGGGAGATTGTGGGCCCTGTCTGCGAAACGGGGGACTTTCTCGGGGAAAAGCGCGCGTTGGCGCTACAGCAGGGTGACCTGCTCGCAGTATGCTCGGCCGGCGCTTACGGCTTTAGCATGAGCTCCAACTACAACAGCCGACCGCGGGCTGCCGAAATTCTGGTGGACGGCACCGAGGCGCACCTCGTCCGTGCCCGTGAAACGGTCGACAGCCTGTTCGAAGCCGAGTCAATCCCGGCCTTTTAGATCCTGCGCAGTTTCCAGGCCGGCACGCCTGATTCATCTATCAGGCCATGCGCCAGCAACCACTGGAAAGCATCACCGGTATCAGCCCCGACCTGCTCGCACACCAGACCATACCTCTCCAGCAAACCGGTTATGGCCGGCAGACAGTCTGTGCCAACCGCAACACCTCTGCTCCCTGCTTGATCGACTCCGGATTCATGGCGCGAATTCTGGTCTGCCTGCGCCAGGCTTGCAAATTACCTGCTTCCCCGTAATCTTCTGCTATGGAACTGTCATTCAGCAAAATGCACGGCCTGGGCAATGACTTCGTAGTTATTGATGCCATTAACCAGTCCGTTGACCTGACTTCAGCACAGGTTCGCCATATTGCTGACCGCCGCCTGGGCGTCGGCTGTGACCAGCTGCTGCTGGTTGAACGCTCCTCGCAAAGTGATACCAAATTCCGCTACCGGATTTTCAACGCCAACGGCAAGGAAGTGGAACAGTGCGGCAACGGGGCGCGCTGCTTTGCCCTTTTCGTACGTGACAAAGGGCTCACTGACGCAAACAGGATACCGGTGCAAACCCCGGCGGGCCGTATCGAACTGGTTATCCAGGACGATGGCCGGATCACAGTCGATATGGGCGTTCCTCGACTTGAGCCGGAAGATATCCCGTTTCAGGCGACGGTACGCGCTCCTGTTTATGCCCTCTCTGTGGCCGGCGAAACCATAGAATTTGGTGCGGTATCCCTGGGAAATCCGCATGCGGTACTGACAGTCCCGCATGTGGATACTGCGCCGGTGGAAAAACTTGGGCCGCAGATTGAAGCACATCCGCGCTTTCCCAATCACGTCAACGCAGGCTTTATGGAGATCGTGAACCGCGGGCGCATTCGTCTGCGCGTATTCGAACGCGGTGTTGGAGAAACCCTGGCCTGTGGATCGGGCGCCTGTGCAGCGGTGGTGGTTGGCAGGATACGGCATGCGCTGGATGAAACGGTAAACGTCGAACTACGCGGCGGCGATCTTGTGGTAAGCTGGGCGGGCAAAGGTCATCCGGTACTTATGACAGGGTCCGCCACGTTTGTTTATGAGGGGAAAGTACAAATATGACAACGACAGCCAATGCTGAAACCCGACCCAATGAGCCTGACGCCGAACAGGTTTCTTCGTTTCTCAAACAACACCCGCGCTTTTTCAGCGACCGTCCCGGACTGCTTGCCGAATTACAGCTAAGCCATTCAAGCGGGTCTGCTGTCTCATTGATCGAACGCCAGGTACAGGTACTTCGCAAGCACAACCAGGATCTCAAAAACAAGTTAATGGAACTGGTCGATATCGCCCGCGATAATGACCGGCTCAACGAACGCATGCACCAGATGACACTGGATCTCCTGCAGGCCGGCTCACTGATCGAATTGCTGGATACCCTCGAGAATCATCTGCGTAATGAATTCAGCGCTGACACTATCACCCTGCACCTTCCCGGACTGGATGAAGTACTTCAGCGGGAAACCGGTGCATCAAACCTTGTTATTGATGACGCACTGAGGGCTTTGTTCCCCGCCCCGCTGACAGAGGGCAAACCTCTGTGCGGGCGTATCCGGCAAGAGCAGCTGGAGTTTCTTTTCCACGACCAGGCTGCAGCAATAGAGTCCGTTGCAGTCATCCCGCTGGGCAACTGTGCAGAGGCCGGTCTGCTCTCCATCGGCAGTCGTGAAGTAAACCGCTTCAGTTCCAGTATGGGCACGCTGTTTCTAAGCCATCTGGGAGCCCTGCTGACGCGCCTTCTGAACATGCATCGCTGAACCTGGCACTAAAACCCGTGCAGCCCGACGCGTTAGCGTGCTTAACCGAATACGAGTGCCACCTGCGCGACGCAAGACAATTGTCACCCCATACCCTGAGTAATTATCGCCGCGACCTTTTATCCGTAATCCGGTTTTGTGATGAGCAGGGTATTTCACGCTGGCGGGAACTGCATCCACAGCAAGTACGCGCCTTTGCCGCGCAGGTCCACAGACAGGGCCTGGGAGGTCGCAGCATCCAGCGCAAACTGTCGGCGTTGCGCAGCTTCTGTCGCTACCTCATCAGGCAGGGACTGTTGAGCCATAACCCCGCGCAGGATATCCGCGCACCCAAAACACCGCGCAAACTCCCGCACACCCTGGACGTGGATCGCATCCAGAGCCTGCTGGATGGCAAGGCTGACAACTGGCTGACACAACGCGATCTGGCGATGATGGAGCTGATGTACTCCTCCGGCTTGCGGCTTGCTGAACTGGTGGGCCTCGATCTGCAGCAGCTGGACCTTCGACAGGGCGAAGCCCGGGTGCTGGGCAAAGGCCGTAAAACCCGTATTGTCCCCGTTGGGCGAAAAGCCGTTGAAGTATTACAGGCATGGCTGACAACCCGTGCCGCTCACTGTGCCGAAGGTGAGTCTGCACTGTTCATCAACCGCAATGGCACCCGCCTCGGCGCACGCAGTGTCCAGCAACGCATGCGCCGCTGGGCGCTGCAGCAGGGGCTGGACAGCCGTCTGCACCCGCACGCCCTGCGGCATTCCTTTGCCACTCATGTGCTGGAATCCAGCGGCGACCTGCGCGCGGTTCAGGAACTGCTGGGGCACGCCAACCTGAGCACTACCCAGATTTATACGCATCTCGATTTCCAGCATCTCGCCGAGGTCTACGATAAAGCCCACCCACGCGCGCGCAAATCGGGAAAAACCTCCTGACCGCTGCAAGAATCAGGTATTCGCCTGAACCCGGCAGCGGTCTTGGTGTACAATTTCCAGCCCCCCTAAGTTAAATCCGGGATTTGGTGTGGAACAGTATCGTGGAACAACCATTCTTTCCGTACGCCGTAACGGCCATGTCGTGGTCGGCGGTGATGGACAGGTATCCATGGGTAATACGGTTATGAAGGCTAATGCCCGCAAGGTACGTACGCTGTATCACGGCAAAGTACTGGCGGGATTTGCCGGCGGCACGGCTGATGCCTTCACACTGTTTGAACGCTTCGAGGCCAAACTGGAAAAACACCAGGGCAATCTGGTTCGCTCCGCTGTAGAGCTGGCCAAGGACTGGCGCACCGATCGCATGTTACGCCGGCTGGAAGCGTTGCTGGTGGTCGCCGACAAGGAAAGCTCATTGATCATCACCGGCAACGGTGACGTCATCGAACCGGAAGACAGTCTGATGGCCATCGGCTCCGGCGGCCCGTTTGCCCAGTCAGCGGCACGCGCCATGCTGGATACAACCGAGCTGGATGCTCGCAGCATCGTCGAGAAGGGTCTGGAAATTGCTGCCAGCATTTGCGTCTACACCAATAACAACCTGACCCTGGAAGAACTGGAGTGCTAGTCCGGATTTTTATGGCAATTCCGGCATACGCCGGAACGACGGAAAACGAACCGATCAGAGCTTCCTTATTATTTTTTAAACTGACTTTCTGAACCTCTCTTATGTCCGAAATGACACCACGCGAAATCGTCCAGGAACTGGACAAACACATCATCGGCCAAGACGATGCCAAGCGCGCCGTCGCCATAGCTTTGCGCAACCGCTGGCGCCGGCAACAGGTAGATGAACCGCTACGCAGCGAAATTACGCCCAAGAATATCCTGATGATTGGTCCTACCGGGGTCGGCAAAACCGAAATCGCACGGCGCCTGGCAAAACTTGCCAATGCGCCTTTCATCAAGGTGGAAGCAACCAAGTTCACCGAGGTCGGTTATGTAGGTCGTGATGTCGAATCCATTATTCGTGACCTGGTGGATGTCGGGATAAAAATGACGCGCGAAGAGGAGATGGCCAAGGTTCGGCATCGTGCTGAAGACGCTGCCGAAGAACGCATTCTCGATACGCTGCTTCCCAAAGCACGCGGCACGGGTTTCGAAGCCGCTACCGACGAGGAAGACAACAGCGACACCCGACAGAAATTCCGCAAAATGCTGCGCGAAGGCCGCCTGGACGACAAGGAAATTGAAATCGAAGTGTCGGCAACACCGGTTGGCGTAGAGATCATGGCACCACCCGGCATGGAAGAAATGACCAGCCAGCTGCAAGGCATGTTCCAGAACTTTGGCAGTAACCGCACCAAAAGCCGCAAACTGCGGGTCGCCGAAGCCTTCAAGGTATTGAGCGATGAAGAAGCCGGAAAAATGATTAACGAAGAGGAGCTGAAGCTCATCGCCCTGGGCAGGGCTGAGCAAAACGGTATTGTCTTTATCGACGAAATTGACAAGGTCACCCAGCGTGGCGCCCAGGATGGAAGCCCGGGCGTCTCGCGTGAAGGGGTACAAAGGGATCTGCTGCCACTGGTCGAAGGCAGCACGGTGACCACCAAGCACGGCATGGTAAAAACCGACCACATCCTGTTTATTGCATCCGGCGCCTTTCATATGTCAAAACCCTCGGATCTTATTCCCGAATTGCAGGGCCGTATGCCCATACGGGTAGAGCTCCAGGCACTGGGTGTTAAGGAATTCGTACGCATTCTTACCGAACCGGATGCCTCACTGACCGAACAGTACAGCGCGCTGATGGGCACTGAAGGCATGCAGCTCGAGTTTGCCGAAGACGGCATAGAGCGTATTGCCTCCATAGCGTGGGAAATCAACGAACGTACGGAGAATATCGGTGCCCGTCGCCTGCACACGGTCATGGAACGGTTGCTGGAACAAGTCTCTTTTGCAGCGGCAGACCAGCCCGACACCAGCGTAGCGGTAGATGCAGACTACGTGAACACACAATTAGCCGACCTGGCCCAGGATGAAGACCTGAGTCGTTATATACTGTAAACAGCCTGCGAGGTTTGACATGGCACAAACACACCCTCATCCCACCGAAGTCAAATTGCACCAGAAATCCAGAACTCTGGAGATAAAATTTGACGACAGCGCACAGTTTGAAATGAGCTGTGAATACCTGCGCGTGTACTCGCCGTCTGCCGAAGTACAGGGCCATGGGCCGGGGGAGGGTGTGCTGCAGGTGGACAAGGAAGATGTCAATATCAAGACCATTGAGCCAGTCGGCAACTATGCCATCCAGATCTATTTTGATGACGACCATAATACCGGCATTTATTCCTGGGAGACCTTGTATAAACTGGGTACCAACAAAGACAAGAACTGGCAAGCTTACCTTGATCGCCTGAAAGAGGCGGGTGTCCCGCACTCGCAATTCGGTAACAAGACCTTACCCTGATGACCAACAAGACTACCCACTTCGGCTATGAACAGGTTGCCTGGAGTGACAAGCAACACCGGGTTGGAGGTGTATTTGATTCGGTGGCCGGCAGTTATGACCTGATGAATGATGTCATGTCATTTGGCGTCCATCGCCTGTGGAAACGATTTGCCGTTGAGCGAAGTGGAGTGCGCCGGGGCCAGCGGGTGCTCGATCTTGCCGGTGGTACCGGCGACCTGGCAGAACGCCTGTCACGCCTGGTGGGGAAAGACGGTGAAGTCGTCATCGGTGATATTAACAAAGCCATGCTGAGCGTGGGACGCGAACGTCTTATAGACCATGGCATATGCGATAATGTTCGCTACGTGCAGGCCAATGCCGAAAACCTGCCGTTTCCCGAAAACAGCTTTGATTGCATAACCATCGCCTTCGGCTTGCGTAATGTCACCGACAAATCCCGGGCGCTGGAGTCCATGTACACCGTATTGAAACCCGGTGGACGCTTGCTGGTGCTGGAGTTTTCCAAACCCGTGTTGCCCGCTCTGAAACAGGCCTACGATTTATACTCCTTCAGGGTTTTGCCACTCATGGGGCGTCTGATCGCCAGGGACGAAAGCAGCTACCGCTATCTCGCGGAGTCCATCCGCATGCACCCCGACCAGAAGGAGCTCAAGAGCCTGATGGAACAAGCGGGTTTTGAGGATTGTGAATACTTCAACCTAAGTGGTGGAATTGTGGCACTGCACCGCGGTTATCGCTACTAATCCCTGCTGATCCGGAAATTAATTTGACTCCCGCCTCTACATTGGCAGCTGCACTGGAAACCGCACTGGAGCTCTACCTGAAACAGGACCCGGGCGCTCTTCAACAGTGCGCGAAGATGGATGGTAAAGTGATAGCGGTGGATATAACCGGCCTGGGTCTGTCACTGTATTTTATACCCGGCAGCGACGGCATACGGGTAGCAGGGTACTACGAAGGTGAACCGGATACCCGGCTTCGCGGCTCACCATTCGGCTTCGCAAGACTCGCACTCGGCTCCAGGGAACAAGGTGAATTGCGTAGCAAGAGAGGGCGCCCTGGGGTGGATGCACTTTTCGAAGGCGCAGTGGAAATACAGGGTGACACCGAGACCGGGCAACAATTCCAGAACATTCTTTCCGGTGTGGACTGGGACTGGGAGGAACAGCTGTCAAAGCTCACCGGCGACGTGATTGCACATCAGGCCGGGAACCTGGCGCGCAAGGCGGCACGATTTGCCAATGACAGTGGCAACACGCTGCGGCGGGACGTCTCCGAATATCTCCAGGAAGAAGCGCGCCTGCTACCCGCAAGAATCGAGGTCGGCTATTTTCTTGAAGATGTGGATCAGCTACGCACTGATGTCGACCGCATGACCGCACGCGTCGACCGGTTGTTGCAAGCACGCGATACAAAATCATGATCCGGCCTGCCCAGCTGCTACGTCTGCTGCACATCAACTGGGTTCTGGTTCGCAATGGACTGGATGAAGTTATCCTGGCAACACACCTGTTCCGTCCGGTCAGGTTTCTTGGCTACTTTGCGCCCTGGCACTGGTATGTACGCAAAACACCACGTGCTGTGCGTATACGCAAGACACTGGAGGACCTCGGACCTATCTTCGTAAAGTTCGGCCAGATCCTGTCTACGCGCCAGGACCTGCTGGCTGATGATATCGCTCGCGAACTTGCCAGGCTGCAGGATCGGGTTGCGCCCTTTGACGGTGTTCGTGCCCGCAAGATCGTCGAACTTGCCTTTCAGCAGCCCATCAGTGAACTGTTTCACCGTTTTGACGAACAGCCACTGGCCTCCGCTTCCATCGCACAGGTACACGCCGCCACACTGAAAAGTGGCGAAGATGTGGTGGTGAAAGTTCTCAGACCGGGTGTGGAAAAAGACATTGCGCGTGATGTCAATCTATTGCGCTACATCGCCGGGCTGGCGGAGCGATACTGGCGTGACGGACGTCGACTGCGACCCCGCGAAGTCGTTGCCGAATTCGAAAAGACCCTGTACGACGAACTGGACCTGTTGCGCGAAGCCGGTAGCGCCTCTCAACTGCGCAGAAATTTTAGTGATTCAGGGCTGTTGTACGTACCGGAAGTATACTGGCCTTTCTGCCGGCGCAACGTTATGACCATGGAGCGCATCCACGGTATCCAGGTCAATGACATTAATGCCCTGCAGCAGGCGGGTATCGATCTGAAAACCATGGCAGCGCGTGGTGTAGAGATCTTTTTCACCCAGGTCTTCAAACACAATTTCTTCCACGCTGACATGCACCCCGGTAATATTTTTATCTCCACCAATGGGCAATACATGGCGGTCGACTTCGGCATCATGGGAACCCTGAGCCCCGAAGACCAGCGCTACCTGGCGGAAAACTTTCTGGCCTTTTTTCGCCGTGACTATCATCGCGTGGCGGAGCTACATGTTGAGTCCGAATGGGTACCGCACGGGACAAGGATCGATGAATTTGAATCAGCCATACGCTCTGTCTGCGAACCGATCTTTGAAAGACCGATAAAAGAGATATCTTTTGGGCAACTGTTACTGCGCCTGTTCCAGACAGCGCGGCGCTTCAACATGGAAGTCCAGCCACAGCTGGTACTGTTACAGAAGACCCTGTTGAACATAGAAGGTCTGGGTCGCCAACTGTACCCGGACCTCGACCTCTGGCAGACAGCAAAGCCCTTCCTGGAGCGCTGGATGAGCGAGCAGGTCGGCGCGCGTGCATTTGTCAGCCGTATACGCCGCGGCCTGCCGGAATGGAGTGAACAGCTGCCCGAAATACCCCAGCTGTTGCACCGCACCCTGCAACAGGCAACAGACGGAAAACTACGTATTCAGTGGGAGTCGCGTGAACTGAAAAAGTTACGCGAACAAATGCGCCGTTCCAGCCAGCGTTCGCTGGCCGCCATTCTCGGCGGTGCATTCCTGATAAGCGCCTCTCTTATCTACGGGCTGGACGGTTTTACCCCGGCCATGTGGAACGGCGCTCCGCTGCTCAGCTGGGTTCTGGGTGGCCTGGCGGTATTTTTTCTTGTTTACGCATGGACCGATGAATAAATCCGGACCCACATAAAAAAACCCGCCGAAAATGATGGCGGGTCGAAATGGGCTCTTTAAATTATTATAGCTTTTGTTGTCCTGTGAGCCTTGTTGTTGTGCGACTACGTTGTGAGGTTTCCAACGTTCCAACGCTTATTATGATTAACTCCTCCAACACCGTTTTCGAAAAGCACTTCACCACTACTTTTATTTAACTTCGGATTATTATTCGGTACTGGTGAGTTATATAGAGCAACAAGCGTGCCGAAATTAAATCCCATATTAAATCAAGGGGTTAGCGTGGCCTCCTGACCCGCGCCATTTTTGTATGTTAATAAAACCGACAAACAGACTCTATGAGAACCCCATAATATAGTCGATAAAACAATGGGATAGACACTTCTTTAGAAGTGCTGACGGCTATAACAGAACGTAAAACTATTCGACACAATAATCACTATGCTAACCGGCATCAGCGACAATTTCGATTAGCTTCACGGGTATTAATGCGGCCGTTGCAGGCCGGCTTCAACTTCGTCGCGCTTGTCTTTTCCGACCAGGTTCTCAATCAGGGTGAGGGCGAAATCCATTGCTGTTCCCGGGCCGCGAGACGTGATGATTTTTCCGTCCTGCACCACTGAACCGGTGCTGTACTCGAACCCTTCAAATTCATCCAGTATCCCCGGAAAACCGGTCACTTGCCTGCCTTCGAGAAGGCCTGCGCCGGCGAGGATCATGGGCGCCGCGCAGATCGCAGCCGTGTAGCGATCCGTTTCGCTCATCTCTTTCAGCAGGTCGTGTATGCGTGTATCCGCATTAAGGTGGTCTGCACCGGGCTGTCCTCCCGGCAAAACCACCATGTCATATTTCTGCTTTAACGCTTCATGGAGCGTGGTATCGGGGACCAGCACCACACCTCTGGATGCCCGTACCGGCTTATCATCCAGGCCTGCTGTAACCACACCTATGCCGGCGCGTCGTAACAAATCCACTACGGTGATTGCTTCCAGTTCTTCGCACCCCTGTGCGAGGGGGACCAGGACGCTTGCCATGTGTTTTCACCCTGCTGCTGAATGTCGATCAAATCACGCACCGGCAACAACTGAATACCCCGTGCCTTGAGTTGCGGAATACGTTGCTCCAGTAACGCCAGTGTCTGCGGGTGAGGGTGGCCGATTGCCAGGGCTGTACCCTGTTTTTTCGCCAGCCTGACCAGCCGTTCGAACTGTAAAGCGATTTCTTCCGCACTCAGTTCGTTGTCCAGGAAGACGTTGCGCTCAATGTTGGGCACGTTATTTTCCAGTGCTATCCGTTGCGCCACGGTATCAACCGTAGTACGGCTGTCGACAAAAAACAGCGGCGCCTGGCGCTGCATCACCCGCATCAGCCAGAGCATATGCCCGGGGTGACGGGTCAGCAAGCTCCCCATGTGATTATTGATACCGATGGCGTACGGCACAGAATCCAGGTCGTTCTCTACCGTGGCTGCAAACTGCCGTTCTGTCATAGCCAGCGTGACAGCGCCGGCATCAAGACGCCGCCCATCGACGCTCTCCATTGGCAGGTGCAACAGGACCTCCTTGCCGAGATCGTTTGCCTTTCGTGCCAGAAAATCGGTATGACTTGCGCGCGGTAGAAATGCACAGGCAACCGGGCCGGGCAGCGCCAGAACCCGGCGACCGTCCTCCAGGCGCTTGCCCATGTCGTCAATAATGATACTGATGGCCGCCGTGGCCGGATTTGTTTCCCGGGCCTGGGCCGGGGAGAAAAAACCGACGCATAAAAAAAGAACCGGCCAGAGGCCGGTTCGTTGTCTCACTGCATTGCCTCCCGCTGAATCGAGAGCCCCTTTAACAAATTCAATGCTTCGTAGAGCTGGTAGTCCGTCTGGGCCAGCGGTTTTTCCTGTTTCTCTTTGCCGGCATCCTTGTCTGTCTTTTTCTTCTCCTTCTTGCCGTTACCATTGATCAGGTGCCGCGAAAGATCGGCCTCCTTGATAGGCTCGAAGGTACGTTCGACCGCCGAAACACGAACCTGGTCCAGCTTGATATCCGGGACTATCCCTTCTGCCTGGATAGAGCGACCGGAGGGTGTGTAGTAACGTGCTGTGGTCAATTTTACAGCGGTGCCATTGCTTAGCGGCAGTATGGTCTGCACGGAACCTTTACCAAAAGTCTGGGAACCGACAATGATCGCACGCCTGTGATCCTGCAAGGCGCCGGACACGATTTCCGATGCCGATGCCGAACCCCGGTTGACCAACACAACCAATGGCGCCGAATCCAGAATATCATCCGGAGTGGCATTAAACCTCAGCTTGGAATCGTTGACCCGGCCTTCGGTATAGACAATCAGGCCTTTTTTCAGAAATGCATCAGAAACCGCAACGGCACCATTCAGTACTCCGCCGGGGTTATTGCGCAGGTCGAGTACCATGCCTTTCAGCGAACCACCCGCCTCCTTTTTAAGCTTCTGGACCGAATCGACCATGTTCTCCGCAGTCTTGGACTGGAATTGTGATATGCGCACATATCCAAAACCGTCTTCCAGCATGCGGGCTTTTACGCTCTTCACTTTTATGATGGCGCGCTTGATGTCTATTTTCAGCGGTTGATCGGCGCCCTCACGCACCACCGTCAGTTTCAGTACAGAACCTGGCTTGCCACGCATGATCTTTACCGCCTCACCCAGTGTCAGCCCTTTTACCGGTGTGTCGTCGAGACGGATAATCAGGTCACCGGCTTCGATACCGGCTCGCTTGGCGGGCGTATCGTCGATGGGTGCGATGACCTTAACAAAGCCGTCTTCCATGCCGACTTCGATGCCGAGTCCCCCGAACTGACCGGTGGTACCGACCTGTAACTCCTTGAACTGCTCCTGATCAAGATACGCGGAATGCGGATCCAGACCCGACAACATGCCTCGAATGGCATTCTCCAGCATGTCCTTGTCCGGGACTTCCTCTACATAATCGTTCTTGATACGACCGAATACATCACTGAAGGTGCGCAGTTCCTCCACCGGCAGCCCGGCGGTTGAACCGGCGTCGCGTTCTGCGAACACGCCCTGTCCAATCGAAAGGGCAAGTCCGGCCAGTACACCGGCCAACACCAGAAGAACGTTCTTTCTCTTAATACTCATAACACTCATGCAATTCCAACCTGATGATCCGCTCGATCATCTGTATTTTATGTGAAATATAAAAACCTTACATATGAAAAGGCTACGTAGATAACGCTGACCATACCATAGCTGGGCAGCCCCCGCACATCAGGACCGTGACGCCGGCTCACCGGCGCACCAGCGTACCGGATTGACAGGGCGTCCATTGTGCCTGAGCTCAAAATACAGCCCTGAACGGGTTTGACCACCGCTGGTGCCTAGTGTTGCCACCACCTCACCGGTATCGACCCATTCTCCGACTTCCTTATACAGCGCCTGATTATGGCCGTATAAACTCATATAGCCCTCCCCGTGGTCAATGATCAGCAACAGGCCGAAGCCACGCATCCAGTCCGCGAAGGCGACACGGCCCTGCGAAACCGCCCGCACCCGGGTGCCCTCAGGCGCTGAAATCATGACGCCCTGCCAGACCAGGCCGCTGCTGCCACGCCGGTTGCCAAACCGTGCGGTCAACCTGCCGCGCGCCGGCCAGTGTAACTTACCCTTTAACGACCTGAACGGCTGCTGACTGAGTTCGGCCGGGATATCCGCCAACAGCTCCTGTAGTGAAGCGAGCAACTTTTGCAGCTGTTTTTCATTTTCCCCCAGCCGCCGTAATTCACCGCTCTGGTTTTGGAGCTCGCTGTTGATCTGCACCAGCACCTGTTTGCGCGCCTGCTTTTTCTCGCGCAACCGTTCCGATGCCGACTGCCGGCGGTCATGTAGTCCGCCCAGAATGCGGGTCTTGCCCTGAATGGAGGCTTCGGTCTCACGTAGCGCCTCCATTGTGGCGTGTATCGAGTCAATCTGTACCATTCGCGCACGCGAAAAATAACCGAAGTACGTCAGCATGCGACCAGCTACCGAGGGCTGTTCCTGGTTAAGCAGGAGCTTGACCTGCTGCTGCCGACCCATGGCATAGGCTACGCGGGCTTCACTGGCGATATGCCGGCGCTGTTTTTGCAGAACCAGGGCCTGTTCGTTCTGCCTGTCCTTTAAATCGGCCAGCTGCCTTCTGTTGGCTTCCAGAGCGCTGCCAATGCGCCTCAACTCATAACTGGTTTTACTGATTTTCTTTTCGACATCCCGCAGTTTCCGCTCTGCACTGCTTTTCCGGCTCTGGTTGCTTTCCAGTTCTTTTTGAAGCGTATACATGCGCGCACGCAGCGCCTCAAGTTCTGCGGCCTTTTCGGCGGCATCGCCGGCGCCGTTTCCGCTTGCCGGCAGTAACAGAAAACAGCTCAGCAGAAAAACAGACCAAAACCGGCTCATGCGTGGTGGGATGTAGCGACCCGATACCGAAGATCAGGCCTCCACCTCCTGAGGTGTTGCCGGCGATGTTCCAGGCTGTTCGGGTAACAACTCGATCAGCGTGCGACCGGTCATTTCCATTGGCATTTCCAGTCCCATCAGGTACAGGATGCTGGGTATAACATCGGAAAGTGAGCCATCCGCCATTTGAGCGGGGCGGCCAACATACAGCAACGGCACCGGGTTGGAGGTGTGCGCAGTGTGTGCCTGGCCGGTCTCCTTGCCGAGCATCTGTTCGGCGTTACCGTGATCCGCAGTAATCAGTGCTTCGGCGTCGGTAGACTGCAATGCATCGAGCACCCGCCCCAGGCACTGGTCTATGGTTTCTATGGCCTTGACTGCGGCGTCAAAATTACCGGTATGACCCACCATATCCGGGTTGGCATAGTTGCAGATAATCACATCGTATTTGCCACCTGTAATGGCTTCGACAAGGTGATCGGTGACTTCCGAGGCACTCATTTCCGGTTTCAGGTCGTAGGTCGCTACCAGCGGCGATGGCACCAGGATACGGTCTTCCCCTGCAAATGGCTCTTCCACCCCACCATTGAAAAAGAAGGTGACATGCGCATATTTTTCGGTTTCCGCCAGACGCAACTGGCGCAACCCCAGTCTTGCCGCATACTCGCCAAATACATTCTTCAAACGCTCCGGCGGGAAAGCAACGGGGACATCAAATTCAGAGTTATATTCTGTGAGACTCACGAAGCGGCCAAGCCCGGGAAGAGAGGCGCGTTCGAAACCATCGAAGTCAGCCTCGATGAAAGGGCGCGTGATCTGGCGTGCACGATCAGAGCGGAAGTTCATGAACACCACAACATCGCCGTCCTCCATACGGACCTGCTGAGCACCCTCGGGTACAATGCGCGTAGCTTTTACAAACTCATCGCTCTCGTTACGCGCATAGGCCATTTCCAGTCCGCTGACGGCGTCCTGCGCTTCGAACTCAGCCTTGCCACTGGTAATAAGATCGTAAGCCGCCTGAACGCGGGGCCAGCGATGGTCTCGATCCATGGCATAGTAGCGGCCGATGATCGAGGCGAACCCGCCCCCTCCCAGCTCGCGGAATTTATGGTCCATTTTCTGAATGGATGCTGCGGCGCTGCGTGGTGGCGTATCACGCCCGTCAAGGAATGCGTGCAGGTAGACCCTGCTGACACCACGTTCTACCGCCAGTTGAACCATGGCATGAATATGGTCTTCATGGCTGTGTACGCCACCGGTCGACAGTAAGCCGATAACGTGTATGACCTTGCCGGTTTCCTTTGCCAGATCGGCCGCATCCGTCAAGGTGGCATTATGGAAAAAAGAACCGGTCTTTATAGATCGGCTGACACGGGTAAACTCCTGGTACACCACACGACCGGCGCCCAGATTCAGGTGCCCAACCTCGGAGTTTCCCATTTGTTCACCAGGCAACCCGACTGCTGCACCGGAGGTACGAATAGCGCAGTGTGCGTACTTTTTCCACATCCGGTCCCAGACCGGGGTATTGGCAGCAGCTATCGCGTTGGATTCAAGTTCTTCACTGCAACCCCATCCATCCAGGATGATCAGGGCAACAGGACGCGGTGATTTTGACATAACCTCAATTAAACCAGGGGTGAGATGCAATGATTTAGACTAATTCTAACCCGATACCCGCTAACTGGCTACGCTGGTTAGTTATAGCTGAAAAATTTGCGGCTTTCTTCACAGGCGTATTATTGTATAATGTTTTGATTATAAAGGGCAGGGCTAAAACATGGGTCCCAGTGCCCTTTTCACTAAATTTATCAGCGCACGCAGGTGGAGCAAATATTGATGGCAGCGGCCAGCGAAACTCTCATTACCCGCGACGAAGACATCGATCGCGCATCCCGTTCCCTGAAGGCCATGTCTCACCCCCTGCGCCTTAAAATCCTGTGCACACTGGGCAACCAGGAAGTCAGCGTGCAGGATATCGTGGAGCACGTCGGAACCTCGCAGAGCAATATCTCACAGCACCTTGCGATACTTAGAGACAAGGGTATTCTGGCCTCGCGTAAAGATGCCAACCGGGTTTATTACAGGGTCAGCGATGCCCGCACCCTGCGCCTGATCGTTATGATGCGGGAAGTGTTCTGCAGCATTCCAGCCAACAACTGACCTTAGCTACACCCTGTAATCTGGAGGAAGTCCCGCGTGGATTTTGCCCGTATTTTCGAGTTTGTCGGCAACCATCCGATCCTGATCCTGGCCTTCGTGGGTACACTTGGCGCATTCTTCGCCAGTGAAATCATGGGGCGTCTGAACGGTATGAAATCTGTTAATCCAACCCAGGCGACGCAACTGAGTAATCGTGAACATGCCGTGTTTCTGGATACCCGGGATGATGCTGAATACAGCGCCGGGCATATTCCGGAGGCCGTCCATATACCGCTCAAGCAACTTCCGCAACGGGTTGCAGAGCTAAACAAGTACAAAGATCATCCTGTTATAGCCTATTGCCGTTCCGGCAACCGCTCCAACAGTGTTGGCAGCGTTTTGAAAAAAAATGGCTTTGAAAGCGTGTACAATCTCGGTGGCGGGATTGCAGCCTGGCAAAAGGCCAACCTCCCCGTTAGAAAAAATTAATTGTCAGTGACCACTGGATTACTCAAATGACTGAAGAAGACAATCAGGTACCCGCCGAAAGTGGGCCGGAATTCGCCATTCTGCGAATTTATCTCAAAGACGTTTCTTTCGAAACACCTAATTCACCGGGGGTCTTTGCCCAGGAATTCAAGCCTGAAATAAGCCTGCAGCTGAATACCGCGATCAAAAAGATTGAGAACGATATCTATGAAGTTGTCCTGAGTATTACGGTAACCGCAAAACAGGGTGAACAGACAGGTTTTCTGGTCGAGGTTCAGCAGGCAGGTTTGTTTACACTTAAAGGCTTTGACGAAGCGCAAAAAGGCCCCATGCTCGGCGCCTATTGTCCCAATACCCTGTTCCCGTATGCACGTGAAGAAATTTCCGGGTTGGTAAGCAAGGGCGGATTCCCCCCCGTTCTTTTATCACCAATAAATTTCGACATGATATATGCAGAAAAAGCCGCTGAAAATGCCCAGCCGGCCGCTTCTGCCAGCTAGGCCGCCGAACACACTGCCTCGAGATGCCGACATCACACCCTGCCGTCGCAGTTCTGGGCGCCGGTTCCTGGGGTACCGCGCTGGCAATGCTGTTAAGCAGAAACGGCAGCAGGGTAGCACTGTGGGACCGGGATGCGGATCATATAAAACAACTGGCCGCTGAACGATCCAATCAGCGCTACCTTCCCGGTATCGGGTTTCCGGAACTTCTATCGCCGGTTGCTGAACTTGAAAATGCCCTGAAATTGTCTGACTTCATACTCGTTGCCGTACCCAGCGCGGGCTTTCGCTCCGTCCTGCAAAAAATCCGGTCACCTATCGGCTCTTCGTTTAATCTGGTCTGGGCAAGCAAGGGACTGGAACCCGGTAGCGCAAAATTTCTCCACCAGGTGGCTGACGAAGAACTACCCGAACACGGTTCAATAGCCGTGTTATCCGGTCCCAGTTTCGCAACTGAAGTCGCCAGGGGCTTGCCAACCGCCG
>ENA-ORDP01000937-ORDP01000937.1-marine-sediment-metagenome-genome-assembly--contig:-NODE-937-length-17321-cov-3.462296_pt1 | contig 17321 bp, 20 predicted proteins | sample MGYA00248627_ERZ508539 | MGnify/ENA primary metagenome ERZ508539 (study PRJEB26208, sample SAMN05571518) | marine sediment metagenome | biome: deep sea; feature: Hydrothermal vent; material... | reverse complement strand
CAGAAAATGAAAGTTTATGGAAACTTGAGTCTTTTGAAGATTTTTTGCAAGAAAGACGAAACATGCTTGCAAATGAACTTAATAATTTTCTACAAAATATTACAGTAACAGAAGAATCCGTTAGTGAGATTTCACTGGATGAAATCATCCAAGAAGGCGAAAGTAATGAGTTAGAATTTAAATCATCACTGCGTTGGAGTTACCAAGCTGGAACTATAGATAAGAAACTTGAAAATGTAATTTTGAAATCAATCGCTTCTTTTGGAAATGTTGACGGTGGTACACTTTTGATTGGTGTAGACGATGATGGGCAAGCCGTTGGTCTTGACCGCGATTTCACCTCACTCAACGGGAACAAAGACGAGTTTGAATTGCATTTGATAAATCTGATAAACAAATCTTTTGGAAAACTCTTTGCAACATCAACTTTAAAAATGGAATTTCCGATAGTAAACGATACTGAAATTTGTAAGATTGATGTGTCACCAAGCACAAAGCCAGTTTACTTAGAAATTGCGGACAATAATGGTCAAAAATTGAAAAAGTTTTATGTACGCAGTGGAAACTCATCACAAGAATTGGATATAAGCGAAGTGAATGAATACATAAATTCACGGTGGAATAGTAAATAAACTATGGCAATTTTTGATTTTCTAAAAAACAAAGAGTCAGTAGTACAAACAGATACATCAAAAGATGACCGAAAGGCTAAGTGTCCAAACTGTCATAATAAACTCAAAAAAGTTCCTGGTGCAAAAACAAAATGTCCACATTGCGGAGAAAGTATGTTTGTCCGTACGACAACTGACAATGTACGCATTGTAGTAACCAAAAAAGAAGCGGATAAAATTGATGAAGAGTGGCGCATAGAAAACGGAACACAAGAAGCATTTCTCGCAGAAGAAAAAAAGTATAGTGATAGAAAAGATGTTTTGAGAAAAAAGTTTGGTGGCAAAGAACCAGTAGAGAATGATGTCCAGTGGAGTTTACTTAATGAAGAAATTCTAAATACAGCAAGGAGTGCTCAATGGGGACTATACAGAAATGCGAGATTTGAGATGGCGGAGATATTGGGAAAGGAAAATAAGCTGAAAGGTGCATTAAAAATGTATTTAGGTGTTTGTTATCTTGACATTAACGGAGCAACGAACATGCTGACCGACGAAAATGGGGATGTAATTTCTGACACAGAATATTTTAAACCATTTGATTCTGAACTTAAATTTCTAGCTCCTGGTGTTATAGACAGGATTCAGAAAATTATTAAAAAATTGGAGCTGAACAAGGAAGAAGTAAAAGAAATTTATACTAATTTTGCAAAAATAGAACAGAGGTCAACAAGAGCACCTATTGTTCCATCAGAATGTTTTGACGAGCTGGAAATGGAAATATGGAAGTCATAAGGGAGCAACGCTTGCGCGCGCATTGATCCGCACCCAATAAACTACACACCAAAAAGAGCGAAGTTCTGTTTTCTTTCTGTACAATTTACACAAAACTTTAATCGAAGGCAATAAGCGAGCCACGAGAACATCGAGCAGGCATTACGAACGAAGTGAGTAGCCATGCGAGGTGTTTCTCGTTGGCGAGTGGACGAACAATTTACTACAGGTGTAGCGCCATAGTTCGCAAAGGAATGGAAAAATGATTTTCGTATTGTGTAAGCAATGAAACTTGTTTTCAGAAAATCATTTTGGAATGACTGTAGCGAACCCGAACGACAAAACCATTTCCTTACCTTTCTTTTTTCGCCTGTCGGCGGAGGGGTTTGGGGAGGAGCACGACAAAAAATTGAAAGGAAATGGTTTTGGTCGGGCGGTCGCACGAGTGGAGCGAGTGCGATGTGGCGCGGTGGAGTTGCAGAGAATTACTACAGAGTGTTCCTAGCGTATGCGGAAGTTTAGAGCTACCACGCGTGTTGTGCGTGACCACTTCAGAGCGCTTCGCGCTCGAAAAAGGTTCGCGCATTGGTTAGAATTAGTGCACATATTTAAAAACACCTGACTTTTGGTCAGGTGTTTTTAAATACAGTGAGTCAACCTGCGTTGACAATCGAAAGCCGGAAGAAGCGGAGCTTGTGAGGCGGGGTCGCGAACACTAAGTATTTTGTGAGTTTTTCGAAACAAAATACTTAGTGATTCGTGACCGATTCCCTCCGGTTGTATGACTAGAAACTTGACCTCACATAATTAAAAACACTTGAATTATTTTATTCAGGTGTTTTAAAATATGATATGCTGTAAGGGTAGCATAAAAGCATTTTTCAATTTTTAATACCAATGTCAAATATAACAGAGCCACAAAACAACAAAGGGCTTTCTACGAGCGAAGCAAAAGAACTGTTTAAAAAATATGGGTTTAATGAGATACAAGAAGTATCAAAGTCTTCTGTTTCGCGCTTGCTAAAAAAGTTTATAGCACCAATACCTCTTATGATTGAGGGGGCACTGATACTTTCCGCTATTACTGGGCGTTGGGAGGATTTTTCGATAATTTTAGTCTTGCTTTGTGTTAATGTTGGTGTTGATTTCATTCAAGAGCAAAAAGCTCAAACAGCACTCAAGGCTCTTAAGAGCGTACTGACGCCAGAGGCAGTAGTATTGCGTGACGGTGTTTTTATCACTATGCCCGCAAGAGATTTAGTGCCAGGAGATATTGTGAAACTTGTGCTTGGAGATATATTGCCGGCTGACGCAACTCTAGTGAGCGACGAAGAAGTAAGTATAAACCAAGCAACAATTACTGGGGAGTCTTTACCAGTGACTAAAAAAACGGGTGATGAATTATACGCTTCATCAATTGTAGAGCGGGGCACTATTCTTGCGCTTGTTACTGTGACAGGGCACAACACATACATTGGTAAAAGTGCAAAGCTTGTATCAAAAGCAGAGATGGAAGAAGAAAGCCATTTTCAAAAAGCCATTTTAGGTATTGGAAAATTTTTGATACTTGTGGCTTCGGTATTGATAGTAATTACTTTTGTCGCCTTGTTATATAGAGGTGATTCTCTAATTGAAACACTACGTTTTTCATTAGTGCTTGCAATCGCATCAATTCCTGTTGCGTTGCCTGCGGTATTATCTGTAACTATGGCAATCGGTGCACATGCACTTGCAAAAAACAAAGCCATTGTTTCTAATTTTGTTGCTATAGAAGAGCTTGCTGGAACTGATAGGCTTTGTGTAGACAAAACTGGAACACTCACCAAGAACGAAATCACAATAACAGATCCCAAGGTATATGGCGACTTTTCCCTTGAAGACTTGTCTGTGTATGGACTGCTCGCAAGCGAAAGAGACAATAAAAAAACGATAGAAAAAACTATACTTGCATACGCAAAAGAGCATGGGCATGTTGCAAAAGCAAATATCTATACAATCGATGACTTTACTGCATTTAATCCAATAGACAAGATAACCAAAGTAATAGCACACACCAAAAATACTCGCATTGAGGTTATTATGGGAGCACCGCAGATGATTCTTAATCAAGTAAACGAATCCAATATAAAACAGCAACTTGCAAGTGACGTAGAAAAACTTGCACAAAATGGTTTCCGCATACTTGCTGTGGCTAAAAAAGAAGACTCAGTATTTGTTCCTGTAGGCATAATGCCATTACTCGATCCCCCACGAGAAGACTCTGCGTCTGTAATAGTAAATATTAAAAATTATGGTATTGGTATAAAAATGCTTACAGGGGACAATACTTTTATTGCAAAATATATTGCGGGTACCCTAAATATAGGCAAGCGTATAATTGACGCTACGCAATTACATAAAATATATGCCACAAAACAGACAAAAGATGAGGAAGAGTTGGTAGAAAATAGCGATGTGTTTACCGAAATTACACCAGAAGATAAATATAATATTGTAGCAACACTGCAATCTCTCGGGCACATAGTTGCAATGACTGGTGATGGAGTAAATGATGCTCCAGCACTTAAAAAAGCAGATATTGGTATAGCTGTTTCGGGTGCTTCTCCCGCTGCTCGTTCAGCTGCAGATTTGGTGCTACTTGGCAGTGGGCTAAGCGTAATTGAGGGTGCTATCGTTTTAGCACGCGCTACTTTCTCTCGTATGCAATCGTATGCCACATTCCGTATTGCCGAAACTATTCGCATAGTATTTTTTGTATCTTTTGCGATTCTTATCTTTAATGAATCACCACTATCTGCTGCTATGATTATTCTTTTAGCTCTTCTTAATGATATTCCTGTTATGGCTATCGCATATGACAATGCACAATCAAGAGAATCCCCAGTACGTTGGCATTTAAAAGAAACTATGTTTATTTCAACCCTTTTGGGAATGACAGGACTTGTATCATCGTTCTTGCTTTTATGGTGGCTCTATAGTGTAGCAGGGGTCACATTTGCTATCATACAAACTGTAATTTTTCTAAAACTTGATGTATCAGGGCATTCAACTTTATATACAACTCGTACAGGCAGAAAACATTTTTGGCAAAAACCTTTCCCCTCACTTAAATTTTTTATCCCTGCATTTTCTTCTCGTATAGTAGGTACTATAATTGTAATGCTCGGTATACTTATGGAACCAATTGGTTGGCAAGCCGTTGTAGCTATATGGATTTACAGTACAGTATGGTTCATTATAAATGACCAGGTAAAAGTGTTCGGGTATAAAATATGGGATACATACTTTGACAAAAGTAACAAAACAAGAGCAACGCTTCTTAAGACGATATAATTAATTGCACAATATGAATATTATATCTACACTCACAAAATACCAGATGTATGTAGTTGCTACAGCCGTATTAATATTTATCGGCACACTCTATGTGCTTGTCCCACAAGACATAGCCTATTGGACACAGTATTGGTGGATGTTTCCAGTAGCATTTGTCATTGCGCTTATAGTTAATACTGCTGGTATAAGTGGTGCTGCGCTTTTTGTTCCTTTTTTTATTAGCGACGTAGAGCGAGCGAAGCACAAAAGCGCAGCTTTTGTGCTTCCGAGCCGAGGAGCTAACAAAGGGTCAATACCCCGATGCTTGCATCGGGACAGTATGAGCGAAGCGAGTTCAACGAATACCTCGTCAGCTTGCTACGAGGATCCTTTATTCTCATATTTCCATTGATTGCAAATGTGGGCATATCTCCAGTGGATAGTGTGAAATTGGGTCTTATCACTGAATCTTTTGGTCTTTCAAGCTCAGCACTTGCCTTTTTATCTTTTGGTCTGGTTGACCTTGTTCTTGCAAAGAGGGCACTGAAAGGAGCTATTCCTTTTGTTCTTGTGGGCGTACTGTTTGTTTTTATAGTACCTAAGTCTGTACTGTATATTCTAATTGCAGTCTTACTTTTGACAGCTGTATTTTTAATTCAATATAAGCACCGAATAAAACAAGCACGAAAAAGAGAAGAGGGTTCAGAAAATATTCATCTACGCACCGAGCACGGAGAGAGAGGAGAACAGGTATCTGTAGTAAGTAATGGACAAGAGTATAAGTATTATCGTACAAAATCAGGAGCAAAAAAAAGATTCTTGGGCTATGGCATAGGAGGCATGTTTCAGGGTGCATCTGGTTTTGGCATAGGAGAGCTTGGTATTATTTCAATGATACTTACAAATATTCCTATACGCATAGCAATAGGCACAAGCCACTTTATTGTTGCTGGAACTGCAATTATCGCATCTATAGTGCACCTAGTATTGTCATCTTCGCTTTCAACCGAAGCATTTATGTGGAATATCCCTGCAATGACAGTACCAGCAGTTATTCTTGGTGGGCAGTTTGCTCCATATGTAGCAGCTAAACTATCTACAAAATATCTCGAACGATTCGTTAGCTTACTTTTTGTGATAATTGCTGGAGCACTCGTTCTTCTTGCGTTTATATAAGCACCATATAAGACTTTTCTTTTTGCGGGCGATAGAGGACTCGAACCTTACAGATTCAGTACAGGTTGTCGACATTTCTTTTCACAAGCTCAAGAAATATCAGGCAACCTTTTCGAGTCCACCGAATACTACGCATTCTCCTAGCAGTCAAACAAAAAAGCGGAGTCTTGTGACTCCGCTTTTTTGTTTGATGTGGGCGATAGAGGACTCGAACCTCTGACCCTCTCAGTGTAAATGAGATGCTCTAGCCAACTGAGCTAATCGCCCTTATGTAATGAGATGTTATCTTATTTGGATTTGTTTGTAAACTGTCTCGTGGCAAATGAAACCCCAGACGGGGTTTTTGTGTTTTAATAGATAGATGGATAAACGAATTGAATGTAATATATCAGGGCTAGTGCAGTTGGTCATGCTTCGGGATTTTACCAAGCGCAATGCACGAAAGTTTGGGCTTGTTGGGTTTGTTGAAAACAATACTGACGGAACTGTATCTGTTGTCGCTGAAGGTGACGAGAATACACTAAATGAGTTTATAAAGAAATTACACAAAGGCTCAATGTTCGCGAAAGTTAATGATGTAAAAATAGAATGGAAAGAGGCAACAGATGAATTTACTAATTTTGATATTAAATATTAAATGAAAAGTAGTATAAACAATACCCCAGAATGCATCGGAGTAATTATGGACGGTAACCGCAGGTGGGCAAAAGCTCACAGTCGCTCTACCACAGACGGACACCGTGCTGGATACGATACTTTAGAGAGTCTTATTGAGTGGGCAAAAGAAGAAACAATCAAATACACCATTGTATATGCATTTTCTACTGAAAACTGGAACCGTACGAAAGAGGAAATTGGAAAGTTGATGAAATTATTTGAATGGGCCCTTGCAACAAGAATAAAAAAATTAGAAAAGCAGGAGATTAGGATAATGTTTATCGGTGAACGAGAACGTTTTTCAGAAAAATTACAAAAAGAAATGTACTCTACTGAAGAAAGAACAAAACAATTTGACACCACTCTTGTGATCGCGCTTTCTTATGGAGGAAGAAGTGACATTCTTTCAGCCGTGCGCCAGCTTGTAAATAAAAACGAAGAAATAAACGAAGATAGTTTCTCAAAATATTTATGGACAAAAGATATTCCTGACCCCGACTTAATAATAAGGACTGGTGGAGAAAAACGGCTTTCTAATTTTCTTTTATGGCAATCTGCGTATAGTGAAATATTTTTTAGTAATACTCTTTGGCCTGATTTCTCAAAAAAGGAATTTAGGAGTATCTTGAGTGAATATAGTCAAATAGACCGAAGGCATGGAAAATAACAATATAGAAATAATATACGAAGATGAGCATCTTGTTGCGGTTAATAAACCATCGGGACTTATTGTGCATTCAGACGGGCGCACAAAAGAGCCTACACTAGCTGATTGGGTTGTGAGCAACTACCCTGAAGCAGAAAATGTTGGTGAGCCGATCAAGCTTTCTAACGGAGAAGAAATACAAAAGCACGGCATAGTGCATAGGCTAGACCGAGATACATCGGGGGTTATTGTTATTGCAAAAAATCAAGAAACTTTCCTGCACCTCAAAGAACAGTTTCAAGACCGCACTATAGAGAAAACTTATCGAGCGATTGTACACGGGAAAGTAAAAGAACAGGAAGGGGTCATCGATATACCCATAGGCAAAAGCAAACGAGATTTTAGGCAATGGCTTGCAAGCCTAAAGGCACGAGGCAAATTGAGAGAAGCAAAGACAGAGTATAAAGTACTCGCTCAAAACCCAGAGTATTCCTATGTTGAGGTATATCCCAAAACAGGCCGAACACACCAGATAAGGGTTCATTTTAAGGCTATTGGGCATCCTCTCGTATGCGATAAGCTATATGCACCCAAAAGAGAGTGTATGCCAGAATTAGGAAGATTAGGGCTACATGCGTGGCGCCTTACGTTGCGGGGGCAGGGTGGGGAAATCCTTACCCTAGAAGCTCCTTTGCCTGAAGATATGGAAAAGGCCCTTGCTACACAAGCTCTTGTGTGATAAAGTACTTCTCACTATGTCACAGACAATCGAAGGAACAAATATCAATTTTACACCAGTAAATACTGATGCTAGAAAGAAACTCGAAATAAAATCTGGGGATACCGTTCGTGTTCACCAGAAGATTCAAGAAAAAGGCAAAACTCGTATTCAGATGTTTGAAGGGCTAGTACTTGCTGTAAAGCATGGAACTGAGCCAGGCTCAACATTTACTGTAAGAAAGGTTGCAAGTGGTGTTGGTATGGAAAAAACATTTCCGCTATATTCGCCCGTGATTGATAAAATTGAAATCACAAAGCGTTCTAAAGTGCGTCGTTCAAAACTATATTATATTCGAGACAAAGCAGCTAAGGAGATTAGAAGCAAGATTCGACAGATGATTCTTGATACAGCTGTTTCAACAACAAGTTTTGAAAAGGAAGCAGAAGCAGAAACCCCATTAGAACCCGCGGATCAAATAGATCCTGCTTCTAACGGGGCTGAGGAAGTAGGAGCTTCAATAGAAAAATCTGAAGATAAAACAGAAGATACACCGGCTGAAGAACCCAAAGTAGAAGCAGAAGAAAAAAGTTTAGAAAAATAAAGAGCGCTAGTGAGCGTATTTCTATAAGAAACAAAAAATCCGACGGTTGTCGGATTTTTTGTTTCTGGTATTCTGACAATATAAAAGCCCAGGTGGTGAAATTGGTAGACACGTATCCTTGAGGGGGATATGTCCTTATGGACGTGCTGGTTCAAATCCAGTTCTGGGCACAAAAAGAAACTTTTGCTTGCAAAGCTTTATAAAATAGGATATAAGTTATTTTATATGAAAAAAATTCTCAGATTGTTAATATTACCACTTATGTTTGTTTTCTTTTTCCCTATTTCTGCGTCAGCAGAAACTAATGCAGGAATTGGACCAAGCAGTTTTTTCTATTTTTTTGATACCACTTTTGAAAAGGTAGGTCTGTTTTTTACTTTTGATTCCGAAAAGAAAGCGCGGAAAGCTCTTGGGTATGCCGATGAACGACTTGCGGAAGCAGAAGAATCCGCAAACGATAATAAGCCGAAAGCAGTTGAGAAAGCAATGGAGGGCTACAAAAAAGAAATATCATTTGCAATAGAAAAATCAAAAGAGTTAAAAGATGAGAAGAAGACAGAGGAATTACTTAATGCTGTTTCTGAGAATACAGCAAGACATCAGGAAGTCTTGGCGGAGGTTTTAGATAAAGTTTCTGATGAAGCAAAAGAAGCAATACTCAAAGCTATTGAAGTGAGTAAAAAAGGACAAGAAATAGCATTGAAAGAAATTGCGACACTTAAAGAAGATGTTGCGGAATTGAAAGAGGATATCCAAAAATTAAAAGAGGAATTGGAGAATAAAAACAAAAAAACAGATGGGATTAAAAAAGAAAATGTTGGAAAAATAAAAAAGCCAGAGCCTCAAGAAGTTAGAAAGGAAGCAGAAGAAGAAATCTCACAAATAAAGATCAAAAACAAAGCCGTTTTAGCGACAGATAGAAGCGAAGATTTAAGAAAAACATTATTAAATTCAACCAATAACAATATTGCCTCATTCCAATCTTTAAATAAAAGCGTTGATGAATTTATAAATATTTTTGATACTAGAATAAGGATGATAAATGGATTTATTTCTGATAATAAAAGCTTGCTCAGCTTATCGTCAAAACAGGCACTGAGAGAAATAATCTTACTATGGAATGAAGAGTACCAAAAAGATATAAGCCGGTCGCAACTTTTCGAAGACACTTATGTAGAGATAAAAAATTACATAAACAAAGAATCAATCAACCCACTAAAAATAACGGCTAGTAGGGTTACAAACAAAAGTAAAATATCGGAAGAAGATTATCTTGCTGAATTAGAGCTCTTGAAAAACTATGATAAAAAATGGAGTGAAACATATGATTCATTGCAAGAATTCTATGACCAATATAAAAAGGATATTAAGGCATTCGATGATAACTACGCGATTGCTTGGGATGCAGTTAATAAGATAGTTTCTGAACCAAATACTTACAACTACAATCTAGGTAGTAGTTATGATTCGAGTTATGTACCATCAGCTACGTATTACAATACAGTCGAACAGGAACAAATTAATGTATATGGTGGAGCAAGTTCTTATACAAAGATTGGAAATACAATGTATGGAAGTGATGGGTCTTCCTATACTCAGATTGGTAATACAACTTATGGAAGTGACGGGTCAAGTTATACACAAATTGGCAATACAGTTTACGGAAGTGACGGGTCAGATTATACACAAATTGGTAACACAACTTACGGAAGTGATGGCACCTCTTATACACAAATAGGTAACACTACATATGGAAGTGATGGGTCATCCGCTACGCAAATAGGTAACACTACCTACACTCAACCTGGCTATTAATAGACAAATCAATTTATACTTCTGATATGGAACTAAATAATTTAAACACAATTACAACATCTACTCAATATTATATTGACCTCCTCGAAAAAACTAATCAGCAATTAAGTCTGTGGTCTAACCCATATGGCATCTTAGTGATGGTTTTAACTTTTTTAGTTGCATTTCTTACCATTGTTGCTGCGTACGTTATATATAGACAAGGACAAGAACACAAGAAGTATTACAGGAATGCAGTAGATGAATACAAAAATACACTAACAGAAAAACTTCAAGAAATATCAAACGAGGCAGAAAAGAAATCCGAGGAAGTGGTAAAAAAACTAAAAGTAGAGGAGGTTAGATTAAAGAAAATAAAAAAACCAACAAGAAAACAAGCGAATAAAATCGAATCGCTTGAAAATAGAATAATAGAACTAGAATCTGGAAAAGCTATTTTGGGCAGTAGGGCAAGTTTATCTAGTGGAGCAACCCTAAGTAGCTTGCTCGATTCTAGTGTTTACATATCTGACCCCTTCACTTCATTAGGTGGGCAGATAGGAAAAACAAAAGGTATCCTTGGTATAAATAATGACCCATCATTGGGTGTTCTAGGTATGAGCAGCAATCCTTTATTGGAACTCTGTACTTGTGGAAATGTTTTATCAGGTGCTGTGAAATATTGTAGTAATTGCGGTAAAAAAACAGACTAGTCGTCTGAATTGTTTTTCATTTCTAACCCTACTTTTAAAATAAAAGGTTGCTTATCTTTTATACTTCTTTTTTGTATAATAAAGAATAGCGCCAAGTTCGCGAAACACGGAAAAACGGCGAGTGGGATTGCGTAAGAAATAAACTTATTAACGAGTGGATCAACGGCTGCCGAGTTTCGTTCAAAAAAGGTTAGAGCAAAGTCTAATATCTCAACACAAATAAAATAAAAAACCCCAACCGCAAGCGGTTGGGGGGGGTACAAATTGCCAGACATCCTTTTCTGACTGGGGACATGTTAGTGGTGGTGATGGTGAGGTAGGCTGTATCCTGTGATTTTTTTCAGTAGCCAGGTCTCAGCTTTAATGTTTATGTGTATATGCTCATGCTTGTTTTGCCACAATAACCAAGACAAGTAGAGCATGTATAATCCTAGAAAAAATGATGCAACGAAGTCAATACTAAGAAAGACATCCGTCAATTCAAATGGAATCAGCAACATACTGAGAACACCTAAAATACCTATTACCGCGACTATTTCGCTCCTGCGCATATCAGCTAGTGCATGCCAGATTAATCCTGCTCGCAACTTATTTGGATTATAGAGTTGCGCAATAGATAAGATAATAATCTTTGTGAAATCAAGCACGCTGGTAATTATTCCAGCAAGCAAAATCCACATCGGAGATACAGTGTATTCAGCTCCAGAGAATCTACCCCATGCCTCCCATATAATCCATGTCGCTGCCATGAAAAGCACTACTGCGATTACACGAGTACCACCATGACGAAGCTCATCAGCGTCAACTGGACTTTTTTGTATTCTACGCATAACATTCGCTGACCACCAGTCAGCGAAACCATCCGAAAAAGAATGCAAAGAATCAGTTAGAACCGCAGTACTGTATGGGTTGCCAATTACTGCACCAGTAATTCCTGAAACAACCGACAAGCCACCAGTGAACCAGTATTGGAGTTCTTCCTGCTTATATCGTGTTTTGTCAGTACAAGAACAGGGTTCTTTTGGTGCTTCACACCCTGATGGATGCTCGCTTACCAAGTCTTTTATGTGTGTGAGCATGGCTCACCTCCTTTAGTATTTAGTGAAGTCAAAGATCAAATTTACCCTTAAAATACATTAAAATATGGTGTTTGTCAAGACATAGATTACACTGTATAATGGAGCTCATGCTATATACAGGAAAAGGGGATGGTGGTGATACAGGGCTTTTTGGATGTGATCAGCGTATTTCAAAAAGCTCAGCAATTGCTGAGGCGCTTGGCACTCTTGATGAGGTGAATTCATTTTTGGGAGTGTGTAAAGTAAAGTCTGAAGACCTTGAGTTTGTTGTTGCTGGGAAGACTTTTAAAGAGGTTCTTGAAGAGGTACAGCAACATCTTTTTGTAATACAAGCAGAAGTTGCTGGAGCAGAGAAAACAATATCAAAAGAAATGGTAGTAGAGATGGAGATGATTATTAATGAAGCAGAAAAAGAACTTCCAGAGATTAAAACATTTTTTGTTTCAGGTGGCGTACAGCTTGCGGCAATGTTTGATTTTGCGCGCACTCTTTCTCGCAGAGCAGAACGCAGAGTTGTAGCTGTTTCAGAAGAAGGTGTTGTAAAAGTAGGGGAACACACACTAGCATTTCTAAACCGCCTTTCAAGTCTTTTGTATGCAATGGCTAGACTAACGAACCATAAATCTGGTATAACAGAGGAACCTCCTACGTATAAATAGGGGGTAAAAAAGAATTACGTAATTAAATATGTAATTAACTCCCTAATTAACTCCGGAGTTAATTAGGGAGTTAAAACATGGTGCACTGCTCGGGCTGGAGTCCTCCCAGCACGCTACAAAATATAGTCATTCCATTCCTTGTTTTTGTGCGCCTATGGTGTAACGGTAATGGTTACAGAATTGGAGTAGTCCACAGCATCGTATGTTTACTAACGTGTGAATATGCGATAAAATTTATGTATGCCTCTTATAAAACAGTGCTTGCTTTGCAGGACGGATTTTAGAACAAAGCCATTTTTTGTAAAAAATGGAGGAGGTAAATACTGCTCAAATAACTGTAGCCATATAGCAAGGAGAAGTGGCGAGTGGAGGAAGTGTTTTTTGTGCAATAAAGAAACCTACAAACAAAAAAGATTCTTAGAGAAATCAAAAACGAAAAAGTTTTTTTGTACTAAAACATGTAGCATTACATGGCAAAATACTGAATTTGTACGTGAGAAACATCCAAACTGGAAACATGGCGAATATTCTTATCGAAACATATTGAAAAAAGATAAAAGGGTAAAACGATGTGTTCTCTGTAAGACAAAGAGAGAAAATATTTTAGCGGTACATCATATAGATAAGAATCGAAAAAATAATGTGTTAAAAAATCTTGCATGGCTTTGTCATAATTGTCATTTTCTAGTACATCACCATAAAGATGAACATAACAAATTTGCAGCTTCTTTAAGCGCTTAAGGTATATGCCAGAAGTATTATGTAAAGTTTGTAAAAATAGTTTTTATGCAAAGCCAGTGCATGTAAGAAATGGACATGGGAAATATTGCTCAAGAAAATGTCAATATGAAGGGGCTAAAAATGGGAAAAACATTGCATGCGATACCTGTAAAAAAGAAGTGTACAGGTCTAAAAAAGATATTTCAAGAACAAAAAGCGGAAAACATTTTTGTAGCAAGTCTTGTCAAGCAGTGTGGAGGAATACTTATTTTAGTGGCGAAAAACACAAAAATTGGAAAAACGGAGATAGTACATACAGAAAGATTCTGTTAAAAACAAATGTTCCACAAAAGTGTAGAGGGTGTTATACAGAAGATAAACGTGTTTTAGCTGTCCACCACATAGACAAAAACCACAGAAACAATAAAATAAAAAACCTCGCATGGCTTTGTCATAATTGCCATTATCTAGTACATCATGATAAAGTGTGGGGGAAGAAAATCATGGAGGCATTGGTGTAGTAGTAACATAACAGTTTGTGGAACTGTCGTCACGGGTGCAATTCCCGTATGCCTCCCCGAGTTGATAGTATAAGTTCCAGTTTCAGTTTCAGAGCACCCTTTTTTCACACAAAACCAGTTCGAATGAACTGGTTTTGTGTATAAAAAAACGACGTGTGCCCTGTGAGTGCACCCCAAAAATAATGAGTGTAGTGACTTTGCTTGGTGTTGACAATGTGTATACATGGTATAGTATTATATATATGGATACAGTAATAAACATTAGAACAAATAAAAAAATACGCGACAAGGCGAAGAAAGTGTTTTCTTCGTTAGGTATTTCTACTTCTGCTGGAGTGAATATGTTTCTCAATCAAGTTGCTAAAGAGAAAGGGTTACCATTTACTCCTACAGCAGACCCTAAAACGATTCATGCGCGCTGGGATGAGCAAGTGAAAGAAGCACTAAAAAATGAGAAGCGTCATAAAACTGCAAAGAGTGTACTGCGAGGTCTCTAGATTTTATGTATAACATAGAGAGAACAAAAGATTTTGAAAAATCTTATACAAAGATTAAACACTCGGGCAGATTAAAGAAGCAAGCGAGAGAAAAGTTAGAGAACGCAATAACCGCATTAGCCTCTGAGAAGAAATTATCCTTCCGGCTATAAAGATCACCAGCTTACAGGCGAGTTATGTGCGTATCGTGAGTGCCATATAAAAGGAGATTTACTGTTGGTGTATCAAATTCAAAAAGATAAATTAGCACTTATATTAGTTGATATTGGCTCGCATTCATACTTGGGAATATAAATTATCGTATTATTTTTTTTGTTTAAACATAGCCCCAGTATGTTATATAATGATATTTATTTTTTGTAAAAAGACACCCACGACGAGGATTCTTTTTGATAAAGTTTTGGTATAATTTAGATATGCACGGGCTAGACACTGAAAAAGAAATATTATTTTATGAACAGGAATTTTATGTTTTCTCAAACCTTTCTTCTTTTAAGCTTGAATGGAAAGGAGTTCTTTGGATGACCTCTGAGCATGCGTATCACTCGGAGAAATTTGAAGATTTAAAGATTATTAAACAATTAAAAAATACTCGTTCGGCTCACGACGCAATGAAATTAGCTTATGCTAATAAAGATAAATACAAAAAGAATTGGGATAGCATAAAACTTGGAATAATGAAAAAGATTCTAATGGCAAAGGTGCAACAACATCCATATGTTAAGAAAAAATTATTGGAATCTGGAAACAAAGAGCTTGTAGAAAATTCTTGGCGCGATTCGTATTGGGGTGGGGGACCAAACAAAGACGGTGAAAATCATTTGGGAAAACTTTGGATGGAGGTTCGCGATGAAATAACAGTATGAAAAGACAAAAAGGTTTTGGTTTAATAATGATACTTATTTCTGTAGCAATAATCATGCTTAGCATGTTCGGTGCTTTCTATGTCACAAACACAGACGATGTAGTAGAGGGTGAAACAAAAGTATCGTCTATTGAAAAGCAACTAAACGCAGTAGATCAAGCGGAAGATATTAAAAATATTCTTGAAAATAGAAACAGAGGACTGTGCATTGGAGGTAATTGTGAGCTGTAATATTATTTGACAAGACACAGTATACAAGTAGACTGGGTGGAGTTTTGAACATCAAGTAATTGAAACAATATATTTGGGCATAAGCTCAAGGAGGTTTCTGTGGAAAATATTTGGTTACCACTACTGCTTGTTGGCTATTTTATTGCTGGGGCGCTAGCAGTGAGAGTCACTATTCTTCACTGGAGAGTAAGTCCTTTTTCTGACAAGGTATATTTTGCACCTTTAGGATTTTTTCTTTTACTCTGCGCAAGTGAGAAACTTGCACTTGGAGTATTAGGAGCATTATTCCTTATGGTTAGTATACTTATTTTACCAAAAGAAAAAATTGTTAACGAGGATTAGGAAATATTGGGCTAACAATAAACTTGAAGTAGAGCGGGGGTATATTACCTCCGCTTTTGTTTGTATAGCATTCTGATATCCTTAACAATAAATGACTAATCAAGAAAAATTCAAAAACTGGTTTTTTAAATATGAACGAAGGCTATCCTCGGGGGCGTTATTGTTTGGATTTATACTGGATAACCTTACCCTTACTCGCATTGATTTATTTTATGACAATCTTGTTCTTATACTCTATTTATTTGTAGCAGGGGCAAGCATCCTTTTTTTACACATAATAGAAACAAAGAATTTAACGGGTAAAGTATTTAGTAATATAAAACATACTCTGCCAATCTCTATGCAATTTGCCTTTGGAGGTTTATTTAGTGGATTTGCCATTTTTTATACCCGAAGTGCTTCACTTATTGAAAGTTGGCCGTTTCTACTACTTCTGGTAGCACTTCTTATTGGAAATGAGTTTTTGCGCGAAAGATATGGAAGATTTACATTTCAAATAAGCATTTACTTTTTTGCCGTTTTTTCATTCATGATATTTTTTGTGCCGACACTGCTTGGTAAAATGGGGCCACTGGTATTTCTTTTGAGTGGGGCAGTGAGCCTAGTGCTTATTTGGGGATTTGTTAGGGCTCTTGATGCCGTAATACATGAAAAAGTTCAAAAAAGTAAAAAGTATTTAATCGCAAGTACGGGATCTATATTTATAGCTATAAATGTTTTGTATTTTACTAATATTATTCCACCTATACCGCTTTCACTAAAAGATGTTCAAGTTGCTCATTTGGTAGAGCGTGTGGGGATAGAGAGCTACAAAGTGGTTACTGAGGAGCAGAATTTTTTTGAAGCATTAAACCCTACAAAAACTGTACATATTCAAAAAGGTAAATCTGTATATATGTATAGTGCAATATTTGCGCCAACAGATTTGGATACAAAGATTTTTCATTCTTGGGAATATTACGATACAGTGCTTAATAAATGGGTTAAAACAGATAGAATTGGTTTTGCTATTGTAGGTGGTAGAGATGGTGGATACCGTGGCTATAGTGTTAAAAGTAGCTTAGTTGAAGGTAAGTGGCGAGTACGTGTCGTTACTGGTCGCGATCAAACACTTGGACGAATAGAGTTTGAAGTTAAATTTATTGACGATGCTACAAAACTAGAAGAAAATATAATCTAAGGGTTTAGACAAGTCCAGCATTAATGCTTGGAAGTTCTCCGTCAATATTCAATGCTGTTGTGCACTGCACAGAGTTCCACGGACCAAACTTAGTTTCCCCATTAGGCAATAGGGATTTCATTATTGTATCTATAATAATAAATGCAGAAAGTGCAACTATTATTCCTATAAATACATACAGAAAAATAGATTTTGCTTGCTGAAGCTTCGCTGGGTTACCTG
>ENA-ORDP01000936-ORDP01000936.1-marine-sediment-metagenome-genome-assembly--contig:-NODE-936-length-17389-cov-17.763067_pt1 | contig 17389 bp, 20 predicted proteins | sample MGYA00248627_ERZ508539 | MGnify/ENA primary metagenome ERZ508539 (study PRJEB26208, sample SAMN05571518) | marine sediment metagenome | biome: deep sea; feature: Hydrothermal vent; material... | reverse complement strand
TAATGCGTCACTATGAAGTTGTATTCCTGGTCCACCCGGACCAGAGCGAGCAGGTACCCGCGATGATCGAACGTTATCGTTCCACCATCGAATCCGAGGGCGGTAAAATCCACCGCCTGGAGGACTGGGGTCGCCGTCAACTCGCCTATCCTATCCAGAAACTGGCCAAGGCTCATTACGTGCTGATGAATATCGAGTGCGGTACGACCGAGCTGAGTGAGCTGGAAAGCGCTTTCCGGTTCAACGATGCCGTACTGCGCAATATGATTATTTCGCGCAAAGAGGCGGTCACCGATGCGTCAATGCTGGTCAAACGCAGCGACGACCGGGAAGACCGCGATCGCACAGAGGCGCCGCGCAAAAGCGCACCCGAACCGGAAGCACCTGTGGCTGAAGAGGCTCCGGCTGCCCCCGCCGAGGATGTCGGGTCTGCAGAAGAAGGTGCCAGCGCAGAGTAATGGCGCCTGGCCCGCGCGGCGTAGATCAGCGTGCTGAAGATCCGCAGTGCAACGAGCTGGTGCTTACCGGCCAGTTATTGAAACCCGCGGAAATTCGCACCACCCCCGCCGGCATTCCCATTGCCCGTTTTGTTTTAGTGCATCGTTCCAGACGCCGTGAGGCTGGACAGATGCGGGAAGTGGAATGCCGCATGTCGGTGATAGCCAGTGGCGAGGCGTTGACAGCCGGGATTGCCGGCTGGTCTCCAGGCACCCGGTTACAGGTAAAAGGTTTCCTGAGCCGCGCCGGGTACCGGGCACCGGATATGCGTGTCGAATTGCACGCACTGAATATTCAACAGAGGTAATACTATGTCCCGTTTTTTTCGTCGCCGTAAGTTCTGCCGGTTTACCGCAGATGGCGTAAAAGAAATTGATTACAAAGATCTTCAGACACTGAAGAACTATGTAACCGAAACCGGCAAGATCGTTCCCAGCCGGATTACCGGTACCAAGGCCAAGTACCAGCGCCAGTTGGCGACCGCGATTAAACGCGCACGTTTTCTGGCGCTGCTGCCGTACTGCGATTCTCACAAGGGGTAGTCGCATGAGGCCTGTGGCCGCCTGCACAGGAGCGACCTAGTGCGCGCGCTTGGCAGGCTGGTCGTTGCCGGTCCGTACCAGGCGGTGCTGGCTATTGTGTTGTGTATCGTGCTGGGCGTTTTTCTGCCGCCGCTGGCGCCTGTACTCGGCTACGTGGCGGCTGCGGCTCTGGTATTGCACAGCCTGCAGCTGGGCGCGCGTGCCGGGGCAATCGTTTTGCTGGCGTCGGTGGCTGTTGTAGCGCTGCTGATTGGCGTATTAACCGGGCAGCAGCTCGCGTTGGCCATTACAGCCATTTTGCTGGCGCTGTGGACGCCACTGTGGCTTGCCAGCGTGGTGTTACGCGAGACACGCTCGTTCGCGATGGCGGTGCTGGTATTCGCGCTGCTGGGTATGCTGGCTGTTTTGCTGGTATACCTGTTGCTGGGTGACCCGGTGCAATGGTGGCCGGCGTACATCAAAGAGCAGCTTGACGCTGTGTTGGCGGCTCAGCCGGAGTTGAGTGAGCAGCTCGGGCAGCTGTCGGTGCAGGCAGAGCGCTTTGCACCGGTGCTGGCCGGTTCGGTGGCGGCCGGGCTGGTGATGAATTCGGTGCTGGGTCTGGCGCTGGGTCGCTGGTGGCAGGCGGTGATACTGGAGAAGCCGGGTGTGGTGCGCGCAGAATTTTTTGCGCTGCGTTTCAATCGCACGCTGTCGCTGGCCGGATTTGCGATCTTTGCGCTTGCGGTGCCGGATCTTGGCGTGGTCAGCGCGCTGGCCTTGCAGTGGTCACTGGTGATCATGGTGCCGTTTTTGTTTGCCGGGTTGGCCGTTGCGCATGTGACGCTGAACAACCTGAAAGCCGGACTGGTGTGGCTGGTTTTTGTTTATATAGCAGCCATATTGGTGCCACAATTGCTCGTAGCGCTGGGTATGCTGGATCCGTGGCTGGATCTGCGCCGCAGGACAGCGAGAGCTGAAACGAATTGATTTAAATTGAAGCCGTGTGCATAGGGTAGGGTAAAGCGATGGAAGTCATTCTGTTGGAAAAAGTTGAAAATCTGGGCAGCCTGGGTGACCGGGTTAACGTTAAATCGGGCTACGGGCGTAATTTCCTGATTCCAAGTGGCAAGGCAACGCCTGCCACCGAGGAGCATATCAAGGCGTTTGAAGAACGCCGGGCCGAGCTGGAAAAAGCGGCTGCCAGTGCACAGACTTTGGCTGAGGCGCGCCGCGAAAAACTGGTTGATATGCGTATTACCATACAGGCCAAGGTGGGCGAGGAAGGCAAGCTGTTCGGTTCCATCGGGACGGTCGATATTGCCGAAGCCATTGTTGCTGCTGGTGTCGAGATTGAACGCCACGAAGTGCGTCTGCCCGAAGGTGCTTTCCGGCAAGTGGGTGAATACAGCGTGCTGGTGCATTTGTACACTGATGTAAATACCGAAATCCAGCTGGTTATCGAAGCAGAGTAAGTTATAAGGCAGCTCTGGTTAATTCGTCATGCCGGCGTATGCCGGCATCCAGGTCATTGAAAACACTGGATCCCGGCATACGCCGGCATGACGATAAAGGAATTGATCGGGCTCCATAATTAAACAACGCCTTGCCGTGCTTGCGTGGCAAGACGTTATTTTTCAGGGTTCCGTTCCCCGCCCGCAAAGGCCCGTAAATTGCGTCCTTGAGCCGGACCCGGCCACGCGAGTATGCTCCCCCCATCAGCATTTCAGGTTTCAGTTAACGTTATAGTCGGAGGATGGATGCCGGAAACGGTCCAGGCAGCAAACACGGTCGAATTCAATAGCGATCTGCAGAAAATTCCGCCTCATTCCATACGGGCCGAGCAGTCCCTGCTGGGTGGCCTGTTGCTGGATAACCGCGCCTGGGATCAGATTGCCGATCTGGTCAGCGACGCCGATTTCTACCGCCGTGATCACCGCATGATCTTTGCTGCCAGCCGGCAGTTGATCGAGCGCGGTGATCCCTGTGACGTGATTACCCTTTCCGAATGGCTTGAATCACAGGGCCAGCTCAATGAGGCCGGGGGTCTGGCCTATCTCGGCACGTTGGCCAAGGATACCCCCAGCGCTGCCAATATCCGTGCCTATGGCAAGATTGTGCGCGAAAACTCGGTGTTGCGTCAGCTGACCGAAGTCGGTACTGAAATTGCCAACAGCGCCTACTTTAGCGAAGGCCGGGATTCAGCGACGCTGATGGATCATGCCGAGCAGCTGGTATTCCGTATTGCCGAGGGTTATTCGCGCGGTCCCGGGTTTGAAAGTATCAGGGATCTTCTGACCAAAGCAGTCGATCGTATCGATGAACTGTTTCACCAGGACAATCCGCTAACCGGTATCTCCACCGGATTTGCTGATATCGACGCCATGACCGCCGGCTTGCAGGCGTCAGATCTCATTATCGTCGCCGGACGTCCGTCGATGGGCAAGACTTCCTTCGCCATGAATATCGCCGAACACGCGGCTATCAAGGACGGCAGGGCGGTGGCGGTGTTCAGTATGGAAATGCCGGGCGAGCAGCTGGCCATGCGCCTGATGTCGTCACTGGGCCGTATCGACCAGACCCGGGTGCGTACCGGCAAGCTGGACGATGACGACTGGCCGCGCCTGACCTCGGCGGTCAGCATCCTTTCGGAAGCGCCTTTGTTTATTGACGATACCCCGGCGCTGAGTCCGACCGAGTTGCGTGCTCGCGCGCGGCGATTGAAGCGTGAACACAACCTTGGCCTGATTGTTATCGATTACCTGCAGTTGATGCAGATACCGGGTAACAAGGAAAACCGGACCGGTGAGATTTCGGAGATTTCCCGTTCGCTGAAGGCGCTGGCCAAGGAACTCAATGTGCCGGTCATCGCCTTGTCGCAGCTGAACCGCAGTCTGGAACAGCGCCCCAACAAACGCCCGGTGATGTCCGATCTGAGGGAGTCCGGCGCTATCGAGCAGGATGCCGACGTCATCATGTTTATCTACCGCGATGAAGTCTATGACGAAGACAGCCCGGACAAGGGGACGGCGGAGATTATTATTGGTAAACAGCGTAATGGCCCGATCGGTGTGCGTCGTCTGACCTTCCTGGGCAAACATACCCGCTTCGAGAATTTTACCGCCGCCGACTCATATTCCGGCGAGGACTATGCATGACACGGCCCGTTCGGGCGCGCATCAATCTGCAGGCACTCGCGCATAACCTTTCCCTGGCACGCAAAGCCGCACCCGACAGCCGCATCATGGCGGTGGTCAAGGCCAACGCCTATGGACACGGCGTAGTCCCGGTGGCGCGTGCACTGGCGGGTGCGGACGCGCTCGGTGTTGCCAGTCTCGAAGAAGCCATGCAGTTGCGCGAAGCCGGTATCAGGCACGAGATCGTGTTGCTGGAAGGCGTATTCGATACCGGCGAGCTGGAGCTCGCCGTTACCCATCAATTGCAGCTGGTGGTGCACTGTGAAGAGCAGGTGCGATGGCTGGAGAAATTCCGCTCCGGCGCCTCGGTACACCTGTGGCTGAAAGTCGATACCGGGATGAACCGTCTCGGCTTTGCGCCTGATGTCGCGCAGGCCGTGTGGCAACGCCTGCAGCGCCTCAGCTATGTCAAGACCGGTGGCCTGCGCTGGATGTCACACCTCGCCTGCGCAGACGATACCTCCAACTCTGCCAACGACCGGCAACTGGCTCGCTTTACCGATGTCATCCGGTTTTCTGAAAGCCTGCAAGGCACCGTGGTCGAGGGATCACTGGCGAATTCCGCCGCGCTGTTGACGCGGACGGATATGCATTTTAACTGGGTGCGTCCCGGCATCATGCTGTACGGTGCATCGCCGATGCTACCGGAGCACAAGCTGAATGTTGCTCTGCGCCCGGTGATGACGCTGGAATCGAAACTGATCGCGGTACACCAGCGGCGCAAGAACGACAGTATCGGTTATGGGCAAACCTGGGCCTGTCCCGAGGATATGTCGGTGGGTATTGTGGCGGTGGGCTATGGCGACGGCTATCCGCGTCATGCGCCGAATGAAACGCCGCTACTGGTTAACGGCAAACCGGTAGCGCTGCTCGGTCGGGTGTCGATGGATATGCTGTGTGTGGATCTGCGCAGTCAGCCACAGGCAAAGCCCGGTGACCCGGTGGTGCTGTGGGGTGAGGGTTTACCGGTGGAAGCGCTCGCCCGGCAGGCCGGCACCATCAGTTACGAGTTGTTCTGCAACCTGTCGCCCAGAGTGCCGCGCAGTTATGGCTAAATCCAGTGTGATGTATCAATGCGGTGATTGCGGTGCCCAGTCGCCCAAGTGGGCCGGGCAGTGCGGCGACTGCGGTGCCTGGAATACGCTGATCGAAACCCTGTCGGTGGTCCCGGCCGGCGGCAAGGCGGCCCGCTTTGCCGGTTATGCCGGTGATACGCGGCCGTCGGTGCAGATGCTTGGCAATGTGCGGCCAGGCCAGGAATCCCGCATGCCGGCAGGTATGGACGAACTCGACCGGGTGTTGGGTGGTGGCCTGGTAGCGGGATCCGTCGTGCTGATTGGTGGTGATCCCGGTATCGGTAAATCAACCCTCCTGCTGCAGGCGCTGGCGGCTTTTCCTGTTCACTTAAAGGCGCTTTATGTCACTGGCGAAGAATCCCCCGAGCAGGTGTCGTTACGTTCGCAACGGCTGGGTGTGAATGCAGACGAGGTACGTGTCCTCGCCGAGACTTCGGTAGAACGTATTCTCGAACACGCGCGCAATGAAACACCGCAGATCATGGTGATCGACTCGATCCAGACCCTGTACACAGAGGTTTTGCAGTCAGCGCCGGGTTCAGTAAGCCAGGTGCGCGAGAGTGCAGCGCAACTGGTGCGTTTCGCCAAGCAGACCGGAACGGCGCTGTTCCTGGTCGGGCACGTCACCAAGGAAGGCACGCTGGCCGGTCCACGTGTGCTGGAACATATGGTCGACACGGTGCTGTACTTTGAAGGCGATTCGGGCGGACGCTACCGTATCATTCGGGCCGTCAAGAACCGCTTCGGTGCCGTGAACGAGCTGGGCGTGTTCGCCATGACCGACAAGGGGCTGAAGGAAATACGTAACCCCTCTTCTATCTTCCTGTCACGTCACGAGCAACCGGTGGCCGGCAGCGTCATCATGGTGACCATGGAAGGGACGCGGCCTCTGCTGCTCGAAGTGCAGGCGCTGGTCGACGACAGCCAGCTGGCCAACCCGCGTCGCGTGAGCCTGGGACCGGAGCAGAATCGCCTGGCCATGTTGCTTGCGGTACAGCACCGTCACGGTGGTGTGTTGATGGGTGACCAGGATGTGTTCGTCAATGTGGTCGGCGGTGTGCGGGTCAGCGAGACCGCGGCTGATCTTCCGGTGTTGCTGGCAGTGTTGTCGAGCTTTCGCGACCAGACCCTGCCGAATGACCTGATCGTGTTTGGCGAAGTGGGACTTGCCGGGGAGATCAGGCCGGTGCCGAACGGCCAGGAACGCTTGCGCGAAGCCGCCAAACTGGGTTTCAAACACGCCCTGATACCTGCGGCCAATGCGCCGAAGTCAGGCGTCAAGGGGCTGGAGATTCACGCTGTAACGCGTTATGCGGAAGTGCTCGACTGGTTCTCCAAATCCGATGCGCGCAGTGGTGCGGATTAAAAAACGACCCCAGATGGTCTGCCCTTGCTGCGGTGCGAAGATGAAGGTTACTCAAACTCGCCTGCCTCCGTTGTTCACCTTTGTCACCCCTGGGGCAACGTGACCGGAAGGTGAACGACATTCTCCCTCCTGTGTGCTATATTGTACAATATATCTGTACTAATAATCAAGGGGTGATTTATTATGCCAAACGTAAACATCAGCGACTTTAGAGCCAACCTATTGAGTTATTTGAAAAAAGCACATGATGGCGAAGAGCTTACCGTAACCTCTCACGGCGAGGTTCTCGCCACGATACTACCACCCGTAAATAAGCGAGAAAATGCTAAAAAAACATTAAATGCTCTCGCTAAAACAGCTGTGATTGGCGATATAGTCTCACCAGCAACCTGTGAATGGAAAGCGATAAAATGATTGTCCTTGATACCTGTTCAATCATTTGGGACGCATTATCACCAAAAGATTTGTCTCGAAAAGCAAAGATTGCGATTAATAAGCATGAACCAGAGGGGCTTATTTTTTGCGATATATCAGCATGGGAAATTTCCATATTAATTAAAAAAGGGAAACTTCAACTTGATGAAACCCCATCCAACTTCATCAATACAATTCTTGACTCTAGAAATTATATTTATAAATCTATCACACCAGAAATTGCCGACTTATCCGTAAACCTTGGAAAAGAAATCAATAAAGACCCAGCAGACAGATTAATTGTAGCAACCACAATTACTGAAAATTTAGAATTAATCACGGCTGACAAAAATTTAATAAAATCTAATTTAGTAAAAACTATCTGGTGAATTATAACGCCGCAATTCACTGGTGTGCAGTGAAGCGGAGCGTCTGAGTGAAATTACCGTGTGTACGCCCAGCATGGGCATGAACTTATGGGGTGTAAGTCATCCTGGATGGCGGTATGGATCAAATTATTATTGAGGAGCAAAATAACTCAGTCACTTCTTTCAACCTTTTTCGCTGAGCTACCTTTTGGCATTGTGTTCGGTTTTTTCATATGAGTATCGCTTGGTTCTCCACACGCGGGGCATGTAGATCTAGAAAGTAGCCATGCCAACCGTTTATTGCTATCTACTGCGCTCACGGCTCTCCAAAGCCATCTATCACCACAGTATGGGCACTTAATTGCGATGCAAGCGTATATAAAACTTACACCACCAATAGTAATACCGGCGATACGCTACCGGCGATGACATTGACACTCAGATACGATCCCGCAATCGCCTTATAGGTCCGTGGCGCGATCACCTGCCCTCGCCCGGCAAAGCGGATATCGGTGATAAAATCCAGTTCCTCGCCCAAACCCATCGGGCTGCCGGTCTTGATGGTATTACCGTTGACTTTCAGCTCCGGGATCACCTGGATCAGGAAGGAAGCCCGAATACAAATAAGTAACTTCCTACTAATGCCCACGCTATGAATATTATTGCTAAAATAGAGCCTTGCTTTACCAATCGTATTAATATAGCAAGTTCGCTTTTCTTCTTTACGCCTATGGATTCAAAGAACTCGAAACTTATAGGCTCATTGTTTTCATCTTTATAGCAAATCCACCTGTCCCCAATTCTTAGATGGGCCAATGTAGAACCTATAAGCATCACGTTTCTACCAAGCATTACATCGCTCACTGGCATATTCCATTCGGTATTTAGTACTCCTCGTTGAACACGTACATTATTAGCGTCTATATCGATAATATTTTTTAACATCGATAGAAAATAGTAAGCTCCTGACAATCCTCCAACGAATGGCCAGGAGATGCTTACCATCTTTACAACGTCATACGTATTACTACCTTCATCTAAAAAAACAAGGTATGCTAAAAGCAGTGTAGAAATCACTCCAGCGATGAATGCAATTGCACTTGCCACATAAAATAAATGTCTATTCGGATATAGTCTCATGGGATAACTTACGGCTCATCTATTAAAGGCATTTCGTAATATTTGACAGTCGACATCTATTGGCAGAAATGTTGGATGGCAGCATCAAAGGCAATGGTGCTCAGAGCATTAAAAAATATAGAGTAAAACAGAATTGCACCTGGTGCGGCGACAAATCCAAGTCCGGCCATCAACGTTGTCACCACAATTAGGGCAGAAATAAGGATTGCTAAATTTATTCCACTACATTGATCAATAATATCTGTAGCGCTTTTCAGAAGATCGATGATAGCTACAGCCAGACTTGCATTCGCGATCACTTTGATCCCGCCAAATATATACCAAAAAAGTGCAAAGAATGGTTGAATAATCATTATTGATCCATTCAACCCACCCCCGATCTTCCAGGCCCCGACATTCGTCTCCGGATCCAGAATAATATACCCCGCCCCCGACCAACCACCAGGAATCGATACCGCATCTGTGTGCGTGATCACCGTTTTACCCACAGCGAGGCTGGCCCTGATCTCATCCATCGTCGCCGGATCGTGGTGGATGTTCGGCAGAATGCTGGATTGATTGGCCTGCGTAATCTGATAAATGCGCTGCCCTGCCGCACTGGCCTTGGCCAGGGCCTTGACCGCACTGATGGCATCCGGCGGGTTATTGGGATCGGCGTTGAACATCTGCTCCGGCGTGGCGTGTTCCAATGCCGAACTCAGTACGCCCACCTGGAGGTTGAACTGTTTCAGCTGTTGTCTGTCGCCATCATTCATTTGGGTGATCTGGATGATCGGGATATCAAAGGCCACACCGCCCGGTTGAATACTTCTCGGAATCCCGAAGAAGGTATCCACATTCGGTTCATAGCCGATGGTGCCGTGCCCGGCGGCGAGTTGGAAGTGGCCACCCTGTTGTACGCCTGCCAGGGTCGCCAGGGCGGTGAGCTGGGCAAAATACCCCAGGGTACCGCTGTAGAATAAATCCCCCAGCAGGTCTTCCCGGGTGAGGGTACCGATCTGTGCGGGATCGTTACTCTCCAGGGCTAATTTCGTGGCTGTCAGTTGACTTTGTAGTGCGGTGAGTCTGTCCGGCGACACGCTGCCGGCGATGACGTTTACCGCCAGGTACGATCCCGCAATCGCCTTGTACGTTCGTGGCGCAGTCACCTGTCCTCTACCGGCAAAACGGATATCGGTGATAAAATCCAGTTCCTCGCCCAGGCTCATCGGGCTGCCGGTCTTGACGGTATTACCGTTGACTTTCAGCTCCGGGATCACCCGGATTAGATACGCCGGGATACTGCTCGGCAGCTGGCTGATGTCGGTGATCTGACCTGCGGGCAGGAGGGCGGTGAGAGTCGCTTCGTCGTCGGCTGTGGCGGGGGCAAAGCTTAAGGTGACTTTCTCATTATTGAGCCGGCTCCAGGGGAAAGAGACATAGCTGTCGTTGTTGAACGAATAGGCGATGGTCTGTTGCAGGGCGGTGGGCAGTTTGTCGTAACGCACCCCTTCTGTGACGATGCGGTTGGGCAACGAGGACGGCAATACCGGAACATCCTGGATAATGGTCTTTCGGCCACCGACGATATCGCCGACGGTGGGGTTGGGCAGGTTATTGGTGATGTAGCCTTCCAGTGCAGTCTGGGCCTGGTTCTGGGCGGATTGGAGGATTTGGGGGTCAAAGCCCGTGACCCAGCCTTCGGCTTCGTTAATGGTGCCGCTGTTGGTGAAATCGGTGGCCAGTTGTTGGGGATCGATGCCGCTGATCTGGACGGCGTCCAGACCGGGCAGGGTTTCATATTGCTTGAAGCTGGGGTCAAACTGTACCCAGCTGTCGGCAGCCCCGGTGTTTGCACCTCTGGAGGGATAAAAATCAATGGCGGCTTCCACCCACAGGTGTTCAAGACGGATTTTGCTGATCTTGCCACCAGAGATGATGGTGGTGATAGGAATACCGCCAGAGGCAGCATAATCGGTAGCGGCGTTGATACTCTCAAAGCCTCCGGCCCAGTTCTTGAACGCCTCGGCCGGGACATCGAGGGTGCCGTGGACGTAGCGCGCCGAGATCTGAGAGGCGCGCAGCAAGGCGATGGTCAGGCTGGCGATATCCATGCTGTTGCCGCGTTCAATCCCTTTTGATCACATGACACCAACCAGAAAGCCTACAGCCATTCCCATCGATAATGGTGCAACGTTGAATTTATCCATCCAGGCTGCCATATATCCGCTGAGCAATCTACACCATAAGTATCTATTTTCGATCTTGAAACTTATGAATACAGCGAGGCCGCCCCACACGAATAGATTAAAAAAAAACGATCCAGCAAACTGAGGCAGCTCTGGTAACACATTTATCTTATAGACCTCTCCAAGATATCTGCCGGGTACAAATGCAAAGATGCCGATAACAAAAAATATAAGCAGCTTTGCAACATCCGCAATAGTCAACGAATATTTCTGGCCATGTCTTCTTGCTACGTTTTGAATTGTTCCTGGCCGCCTCATTATTCGCTATCCGATTTGTATCAAACCAAAGTAAATAACAGCAGAGGCAATATAAAAAACGATAGATGTAATTACTCTTTTCTTCTTGGTTCCTGGGCTTTTGTAAGCCCAAATAAAAAATGGCGCTATAAATAGAGAATATGCCAGATATTCAAGAATATTTTTTGGTGAAAAGGCAAGAAACAGAAAAGCGCCAATTAAAATAGCTATCATTCCCCTGGCGATTTGTGAACGCCAATGTTTTGTAAACTGCCTGCTTTCTTCTTCCATAAAGCAACCTATGGACTTTTAGTCCATAGTCGTTGAGTTGAGTTCGCTTATCACCGCCTTTCGTTTCCCTTATCGCTTTTCATTTCCGTACCCCATAAATAAACTTATTTCATATACCAAGCCAATCACAATAAATGGCCACAAAGTGGCGAGCAATAATTTCTTTATTAACCAAAGGTTTTCTAGAAACTCATATTCGCCCTTCATCAAGGAATATATTACGTAGAAGAAAAAACCGGTAGACGCAATAAAGACGTACTGTTTAGCTCTCCGCGAAAGAGCTTTATTTCTTTCCATGAACCCTCTTAAGAAAGTCTTTTCGTATGTTGTATCTCGAAAAACAACTACCAAGAGCGCAATAAATAATGCAAACATAATACTTGTTGAAAAAGCGACATACATAGCACACAAAGCTATTACCCAGCTTATAAAAAGCTGTCGTTGCTTACTATTCATGCAGCACCAAACATTGCAGCAATCATCGCAGCCCAAATATTCGTCATATGAGCTAATATCCTACCTAGTCCACCTAGATCTCTAAACACCGGCAAAAACCCAAGGCCTCCTCTGAGCCACGCTAAAACAGCCGCTTGGATCGCTTGTGTAATTTGATAGATTCTCTGTCCTTCTGCATTTGCGTTATACTCTCACTCAAGCTTGACGAGATATTTGGTCATTTTAAAATAGAATACAACCGCAGCACAAAAAGACAGCAAAACAATCAATCTTGATAAACCAAATATTGGGAAAAGAAGCATTGGCCCAACGAAAACGATCAACAAAGTACTGAATCTTACTAAGTACACCCTTGTGCCAGGCTTGTACAATGAAGTCCCGCATTCCGGGCATATTCTGTCTTCATGGTCTTTCGTTAATGAAGGAAGCAACCCACGATTACAACTCGGGCACTTGGGCAATAATCGCCTACCGATCCCGCGCAACACTAAGATAATGTATTTTTTAATCATGTGCAGAGGGCCACACTAGAAAGAACTGCTTTATTCAGCACGAAAGTTATAAGTCTTCGCTAATCAGGACAAAATCCGGCGGCGATATGGCTGATTACTATTGTTCCGATCGGAGACCTGCGTTCGGAAAGACTTCATACGCACCAATCAAACAGTTCCTATGAGCCGCATTGTCAATGCACAATGGTTCAGATGTCAGTGACCAGATATAAGCACCTGATTCAGTCTTTTCAAAACTACCGTCACAGCCGCATTGGGCAAGCCTGGGCAACACGGCTTCCGCTTCGTTATACTCAGCAATGGATTTACACCAATAGTTTATCCAACCTATTTCGGGAACAATGCGGACATCATGGACCCCAAACCTAGTGGTAGTGGAGTAGTACCCAGCCAGATCGAGCCTTGGCAAACGCTCCAATTCTCCATATTCATCTAACAGCCTTCGGATTTCTTTAACTGTTTCCTTGTTCCTCTCTCTGTATCCGTCCTTGAAAAATAGCCACCGTTCAAGAAGAGGTGAGATTCGATAATGATAATCATCGCCCGGTGAAAACAATCCCCAATAGGCATTGAATCTTGCGCACATACTGGCAACCAGTTCAAGCCAGTCATGCTCGGTCAACGAAACTGTGCTTCGCTTAATACCCAGCATCAATTTGCAGTACCGAATTTCCGTCTTGCCCAGTGGATATTCCACGTTTTTGAAGCCGAAATACACGTCCAGCGACGCGTTACCAATAGACGGATCGTTACCAATACTCGCTCCATTACCATTCCTCAAACACTTTTCAAGATAAGTCAAACGATCACCGATCTTTTTTTTCTCACACACCGGATATACAAGCCCATCAGGAAGTACGCAACGTGGAAAGCGTTCTTCCAGATCACGATATAACGCCTCTATTTCTACGGCACTCTCAACAGGAGGGGAAATCAAGTGTACAAAATCGTGCGTTAGTTTGCGCATGCTGTTCTACCTTTCATCTTTGAGGATATATTCCTGTCCACGGTTGCAAGCAAAGCGGCGCATCGACTTCAAATTTATCTACAAGCGCTGCAAGACGCGTGTCTGCCTGTGCTCCAGCGGCCAGTTCGGAATCCCCCACCACAAAGCGATATTGAAATTTACAATTTTTCGCAATGGGTGATTGAGCGCTTGCCGTTTTTTTCCACTGACCAAAAATCACTAATTTAGCAAAAACGGGCCTTTTACTCCGCGCCCAATTATCAAGGTTATCCGTCTTCGCTTCCCATAAAACAGTTTTGCCGCCTGAAATGGCGTCAAAATTTCTTTGGTTTATTCCGTCAGACACACAAACATCACTTCCCAGGAACTCATTTCGAGGGTGTTTATCGGCACAATCATTATGTACCGCATTACCACCCCGACGAGGGCTGGGAATCGGATTACAAAACTCCCCAGCCGTTGCCTCAAACGTCAACGCACCCAACCCGACACCCGCCATCAGCGCAGCCACCGGCGGCGCGGCTGGGCCGACCGTAACGAGTGCGGCCGCAGCCGCAAGAACCAGTGCCGTCAACACAATGTCCTGTATCGCCTGTGTCAAGGGTCGCAGTTCACGTACCGCACAGGGCGCTTCGCCGGCGCCCCCGTTCAAACCACCGGATATCCGGTACGCCGCTGCCTCGGTGACCGGGTCCCGCAGCATATAACCGATCCCGCTTACACCCACGGCTTTGGCCGGGACCCGCTGCGGCACGATAACTTCCAGCCCAACATCCAGCACATTGTTTATATCCGACATCACATCGGTATCGTTAATGGCCAGCAAAGGCAATACTTGACTCCGGTTATTGGCATCAATCTGATAAATGGGTATGCCCTGCCTGTTTGCATCCATCAGTACCTGTACAGCCGAAAAACCGGTCCCTTGCCAATTGCGGACAAGTTGTTCCAGAATCGAGCTCTCAAGATACGAAGTGACCGCGCCCGTATTACTGATAAACGCCGCCCGGACAGTCGAATCTTTACCGCCAACGGCATGCACACTCCGTTTGATATCGACGCTGCGTTGCAGGTAGTACCCCTTGCCGGGAACCCCGAAGTTATAAATCACGCTCAGTTGTTGCTCGGTGGCGACGGGTGTGCCTGTTGCAGGATGATGAAATTAATGCACGATAGAACCCGTCAGGTTTATCCTGCTGTAACAACTAAACCCAGCAAGCCACAATTTCTCTTGCTTGCATATTGAAGCGCTTTCGGAAAAGCATTCAATATTTCTTTCGTAATCTGATAATCTTCATTATTATTACAGGGTGTGTTATAAAATTCTGCCCCTCTTTGAACTAAACGATTCCTATCCTGCTTTGCCATAAGAGAATTATACTGTTTCAATTCTCTTGTTATATTTTCTATTGGTATAAAAAAATTTCCGAAAAACCCGGGGAACTTATCAATAGCGTCTGTACCTATAGATTGAAATAATACCGCTGGTGCTGTATCTCCGTAAGTAACGACTACTTCTGCAACTTCGAATTCACCATATGTTTGTTTTGAGCCACAGAATTTCATGTGTTTAAAAAATAAATCGTCGAAAGCCTTCAGGTTGAACAAGTTGAAATATGCACTCAAGTCTTTGAATTCGACCCATGAATTATAATACTGGTGTCTATCGTGAATATCACACACAAGCATATGCCAACCAAAACTTTCTGGCCATTGCATCCATTTCTGAATAGCTGATAAATTATCTGATCGATATTCTTCAGCAATTTTTACCGCTCGTAAATAGTCCTTCGATATTACTTCTTGCAAAGAGCCCGGAACAAGTATCATATACCACGTTTGCGTTACTGACATTTTTGATCACCATGTTCAGCAGTACTCTTAAGACAAATATATAACATTTAATTAGATGATCCCCGAGAAATACTTGTTATTTTTTTTGTTGTAAACAATTCGCTGAATCCACCTCAAGATCATCTGCTACATTTGGCACAAATTCAGTTTGTAGTATATTCAATGATTGTACATGCCTATTGTCACCAACAGTGTATATATAACTCACCCCACAGCTCCTTGCTATACGGCTTTCTTTTTCCCACTCAGGTTTATCTAAGGTAGGTAGAAATAACGGATCACTGGTATTATCAAAATTATATGTTTTCACTTCCCATATTTTGTTGCCAGATTTTGAGTAAGCATCAAATTTCTTACTCTCATTACCATCGGATAAACAAACATCAAATCCGACATATGTGTTGTTGGTTCTTGTATCGGCACATACTTGATGAACAGTATCTAAACTACCCCCTATACGGGCTTCTGGAATCGGATTACAAAACTCCCCAGCCGTTGCCTCAAACGTCAACGCACCCAACCCGACACCCGCCATCAGCGCAGCCACCGGCGGCGCGGCTGGGCCGACCGTAACGAGTGCGGCCGCAGCCGCAAGAACCAGTGCCGTCAACACAATGTCCTGTATCGCCTGTGTCAAGGGTCGCAGTTCACGTACCGCACAGGGCGCTTCGCCGGCGCCCCCGTTCAAACCACCGGATATCCGGTACGCCGCTGCCTCGGTGACCGGGTCCCGCAGCATATAACCGATCCCGCTTACACCCACGGCTTTGGCCGGGACCCGCTGCGGCACGATAACTTCCAGCCCAACATCCAGCACATTGTTTATATCCGACATCACATCGGTATCGTTAATGGCCAGCAAAGGCAATACTTGACTCCGGTTCCACCCACAGGTGTTCGAGGCGGATTTTGGCGATTTGCCCGCCGATGATCACTATTATCCTGGCCTGAGGCCTATTTTTGGAAAGGTCTGAAAAGCTTTAATCAAGCAGCTCCTGTGGGCCGCATTGCCGAGACTCAAAGGTTCAGATGTTAATGACCAGATACAAGAACCGGATTCCGTTTTTTCAAAATGACCATCACAACCCACCAGGGGGAAGGTGTCCTGGATGCCGTTGTATTCAGCAATGGCTTTACACCAATAATTTATCCACCCTATCTCCGGAACAGTGCGAGCATCACGAATTCCATAAATGTGTCCAGCCAGATCAAGATTAGGTAGTTGATTAAGCTCTTTGTAGCGATTTAACAGATTTCGAATATCTTCCACGGTCTCTTTATTCCTCTCCCTATATCCTTCATCCTTGAAAAATAGCCATCTCTGAAGAAGGTCAGAAAACCGATAATAATCATCACCCGGTGAGAACAACCCCCAATAGGCATTGAATCTTTCGCACATACTGGTAATCAGCTCACACCAATCGCGCTCGGTAAATGAAACCGTATTTCGTTTAACCCCCAGCATCAATTGAGAGTAACGGATTTCTGTCTTGCCCAGAGGGTATTCCACGTTTTTAAAGTCAAAATACACATCCAGAGAGGCATTACCAACAGACGGGTCATTGCCAAGAGACGCCCCGCTACCATTGCTTAAACATGCTTCAAGATAACGCAACCGGTTACCAATCGTTTTTTTTTCGCACACTGGGAAAATAAGCCCTTCAGGCAGAACGTGGGGGAAGCGTTGTTCCAGCTCGCGATATAACGCCTCTATTTCCGCCGCACTCTCAACAGGGGGGGGCAATTAATTGTACAGAATCGTGCATTACTCTGCGCATACGGCTCTACCTTTCATCTTTGAGGATATATTCCTGTCCACGGTTGCAAGCAAAGCGGGGCGTCTACTTCAAATTTATCCACAAGCGCTGCAAGACGCGTGTCTGCCTGTGCTCCAGCGGCCAGTTCGGAATCCCCCACCACAAAGCGATATTGAAATTTACAATTTTTCGCAATGGGTGATTGAGCGCTTGCCGTTTTTTTCCACTGACCAAAAATCACTAATTTAGCAAAAACGGGCCTTTTACTCCGCGCCCAATTATCAAGGTTATCCGTCTTCGCTTCCCATAAAACAGTTTTGCCGCCTGAAATGGCGTCAAAATTTCTTTGGTTTATTCCGTCAGACACACAAACATCACTTCCCAGGAACTCATTTCGAGGGTGTTTATCGGCACAATCATTATGTACCGCATTACCACCCCGACGAGGGCTGGGAATCGGATTACAAAACTCCCCAGCCGTTGCCTCAAACGTCAACGCACCCAACC
>ENA-ORDP01000935-ORDP01000935.1-marine-sediment-metagenome-genome-assembly--contig:-NODE-935-length-17410-cov-4.085278_pt1 | contig 17410 bp, 10 predicted proteins | sample MGYA00248627_ERZ508539 | MGnify/ENA primary metagenome ERZ508539 (study PRJEB26208, sample SAMN05571518) | marine sediment metagenome | biome: deep sea; feature: Hydrothermal vent; material... | reverse complement strand
ATGCTTCGTTGACGAGTCAAAATTGTCCTCAGCGTAGTTATTATCTACGCTTGCGGATGTTTTGTCTCGCCGCCTAGCCTGACGACTTTTCGCTCGATTTCGCCACGAAAGCAATTATTAGAGGTCCCCTTATTATGTTTCTTTTAAAAAATATGGGGGCGTCGGTCTCCTTTGGTGAGCTACTCCCGCAGATTGTCTCTTTGGCCCATGCCGCCGGTGAGGCGACAATGAAAATCTATTCCTCCGATGACCACGGGACAACTTACAAGGCGGATAGCTCGCCGCTGACCCTGGCCGACACCGCCTCTCACACGATCATTTCAAAAGGACTGAGCGCGCTTAACAATGACGTTCCTGTCTTGTCGGAGGAGTCGGATCAGATCGATTATCAGACAAGGAAAAAGTGGGGTCTCTACTGGCTCATTGATCCTCTGGACGGGACAAAAGAGTTCGTCAAAAGAAACGATGAGTTTACCGTGAACATCGCGCTGATACAAGACGGCGCGCCCGTCCTGGGCGTGGTTTTCGCCCCCGCGCTCGATTTTTCATACCATGCCGCAAAAGGCGCCGGGTCGTTTAGGCGAAATGGAAAAGATGAACCGTCTCCGATCCGGGCCGGCGATTACAGGCAAGGGCGGCTAAAGGTGATGATAACCCGATCCCACACAAGCTCTGAGCTTATGGATTTTTTGAAAAAGGTGGGCGACTGCGAGATAGTCAGCGCCGGAAGCTCGCTGAAGCTTTGCAGGGTCGCCGACGGCGCCGCTCATTTCTATCCCCGGCTGGGGCCGACGATGGAATGGGACACAGCCGCCGCGCAATGCGTCGTGGAGCAGGCGGGCGGAGCCGTCACCGACCTTTCCGGCGAGGCGTTAACCTACAACAAACCAGATTTGCACAACCCTTATTTCATGGTGACAGGCCACCCGCCCTATCCGTGGGGAGAGCTTTTGTAAACGTGCCTTTCCCTGCCGAGGATACGCTCACGCAAAACTTTTCCCTCCTTACTGAGGAGTGGAGTGGCTGGGCCACGCCCGTAACGGGGTGGTGTTCAAAAAAAGATAAAAGCAAGGCCCCTCGTGTTACTCAGGACGACGGGGCGTGAAGCCTGGGCTGTGCGGCGCGTCACGCCGTAAGGTCACCCGGAGCGCATGGCTCTCACGGCTTTACGCCATGTCATTCCAGCCCGTCCCGGACTTGATCCGGGAGCCGGAATCTCTGTTGAAAAAGGCGAGCGCTTTGCAAAGCAATATCCCGCATCAAGCGCGGGATGACAGTAGCGCAATGTGTGCGGGGCTCCAGATAAAATGTCATTGCGAGAGAGTGAAACGAGCGCGGCAATCCCTCTTAAACAAACGACCCCATGTTCCTGAATTTTTCTCGTCTTTGTTTTTGAAGCTCCTCCGGGCTCATCTGGCAAAGCTCGTTGAGGTTTCTGCGAATAGCGCGCCTGAGGATCGACCCGGATATCCTGGGATTACGGTGCGCCCCGCCCAACGGCTCTTTGACTATCTCGTCTATCAGTCCGAATTGCAGAAGATCCTGAGCCGTAAGCCGCAAGGCTTCGGCCGCCTCCTCCACCTTCTCGCTACTCTTCCATAAAATGGCCGCGCACCCTTCCGGGCTTATAACCGAGTAGACCGAATTTTCCATCATTAAAGCCCTGTTGCCAACACCAAGCGCGATAGCGCCGCCGGAGCCGCCTTCGCCGATCACCACGCATACCACCGCAACTTTTAGCGCCGACATCTCAATCAGGTTTCGCGCTATAGCCTCCGACTGCCCCCGCTCTTCGGCGCCAACGCCAGGATAAGCGCCGGGAGTGTCCACCAGCGTGACTATGGGCCTGTTGAATTTCTCCGCCAGCTTCATAAGACGCAATGCTTTTCTATATCCTTCCGGGTGAGACATGCCGAAATTCCTGTAGATTTTTTCTTTCGTGTCGCGCCCCTTTTGCTGACCGATTATCATAATTGTCCTGCCGTCGAGTTTGCAGAATCCTCCCACGATGGAGACTCCGTCGGCGAACGTCCTGTCGCCGTGGAGCTCTAAAAACCCGGAGCTGATATTACTGATGTAATCGAGAGCGTAGGGCCTTTTTGGATGGCGCGCAAGACGGGTCCTCTGCCACGGCGACAGTTTGGAGAAAGTGTCTTTTCTGAGCCTGTTTACTTTGCCTGAGAGCTTTTTGATTTCGGACGAAAAATCGATGCCGTCCCTTTTGGAAAGCTCGCGCAACTCGTCGATCTTTGTCTCCAGATCGACTATCGGCTCTTCGAAGTCGAGATGATCCTGCGCCATATTCCCACTGTTTTTTGATTAACGCTAATTATAGCAGAATCTTAAAAGTATTCCCCGCGCTTTACGTCTTTAATCATATTGACTGGCGCTTGATTATGTGGCTATACTCCTTCTCTAATTAAAAACATAAGGTGTATTAATGGGCTGGGAAGACAGGCCTAGGCGCCCCAAGGGCGGTTCGGGCGGTTTTGATAAAATGCCGGAGTTCGATCTGTCAAAGTTCAAACCTCCGACCATTAAACCTGGTCATTTTCTCATAATTATCCCTGTGATAGTCGGCCTGTGGCTTTTGACCGGCCTTTACAAGGTGGATTTGCAAGAGCAGGGCGTCGTGCTTGTTTTCGGCAAACACACCGCGAACACAGTCCCCGGTCTGCACTGGAATATACCGCCTCCTTTCGGAAAAGTCATCAAGGTCAGGACTGAGGAGATTAAAAGAATAGAAATTGGTTTTCGCACCGAAGCTTCCCGGATGTCGCGCCAGTCGCTGACGAAAGAGTCGATTATGCTCACCGAAGGAGCGAATATGATCGATATTCATATGTCTGTGCAATATCGGGTTAAGGACCCGGCGCAGTTCCTCTTCGGCGTCGCAGACTCGTTCCGGGCTCTGCGTGACCGGGGTCTTTACGAAACCGTTAAAAACGTCGCCGAAGCGTCTCTTCGGGAAGTAGTAGGCAAAAACAATATAGACGATATCCTGACTGTCGGTAAAAGCCAGATACAACAGGATATTCACGATCAGATGCAAAAAGTCCTGAATTTGTACGATGCCGGGTTGACCGTGAACCTTGTGCAATTGCAGGACGTGCGCCCGCCAAAAGAAGTGCGTGAGTCGTTTCGAGACGTGAACAACTCCGAAGAGGATAAGAACAGGCTGATCCGAGAGGCCGAAGGTTACAGCAATTCTGTGATACCTGAGGCCCGTGGCAAAGCGGCCCAGATCATCGCCAAGGCCGAGGCCTATCGGGAGCAAAGAATCAGCCTCTCCAAAGGTGACGCGAACCGGTTTTTGGCCCAGCTCTTTGAATACCGCAAGGCGCCGGGGATAACGAGAAAACGGCTCTATATAGAAACGATGGAAGAAGTATTCTCCAAAATGGACAAAATCATAATCGACAAAAAAGCCATGAATTCTATCCTCCCGCTCCTGCCGCTTGGCGGTCTTTTGCCATCGGGGGTAAAATGAGAAAAGTAAAGTCATGAAGAACCTGTTATCGGCCATCATTCCCGTTATTGTCGTCCTTGTTTTGTTCCTGGCGTCAGAAACTTTTTTTATAGTTAATGAAAATGAACAGTGCGTAGTGACCCAGTTCGGCAGGTTTGTGAGGAAAATTCAGAAACCAGGTTTTCACTACAAGACACCTTTCGTACAGTCGGTCATCTATTACGACAACCGGCTGCTGGATCATGACGTACAACCCACGGAAGTCGTTACCAAAGATAAAAGAGCGCTGATCATCGATAATTTCGCGAAATGGAAAATTATCGACCCGGAGCAGTTCTATAAACGCGCTAAAACAGAGGCCATCGCCAAAGACAGGCTAAGAGACATTATCTACTCAGAGCTTCGTCAGGATTTCGGCGCGCACGATCTGTCCCAGATCGTCACTACACAACGCGCAAGTTTAATGAAACAAGTTACAGAGCGCTCCAACGCGAAAGTGCAGGAGCTTAAAATGGGCGTGGAAATCGTCGATGTCCGGATTAAAAGAGCCGACCTGCCGCCTGAGAACCAGATGGCGGTCTTCAGCAGGATGAGAGAAGAGCGTAAACGTATCGCCAGGCAGTTCCGCTCCGAGGGAAAAGAAGAAGCGCAGAAAATCCGCGCCAAAACCGACAAGGAGAAAGTGATCCTTCTCGCCGAAGCTTATAAAAACGAGCAGAAGATAAGAGGTGAAGGGGACGCTAAATCGATCAAGATCACGGCGGAGGCTTTCGGCCAGGACGAGGAATTTTACGCCTTCATAAGATCGCTGGAAGCTTACAGAAAAGCGCTTGTCAATAAAGGCTCTATGGTGCTGTCTCCAGACTCGCCTTTCCTTAAATATCTGCAGAAACCTTAAAGCCCGGCGCCCAAAACCGGACACCACTCCAAAGAGCAGAGCCAGGTTTACATCCGTGGCTTAAGCGCGCGCCTGTTGGTCTGATTATACTCCCCGCGAAAACGATCACGCTGTTTCCCTCGATTTTTTATCAATAAAATCGGGCCACAGTAGTAAAGTTTTGATATTGCTTTCCGAAAAGAACTTATATCGGCGGACAGGATGTCTGGCGCTGAAGTTAAATACTCAGTAAAAATAGTGAGTATGTCTTTTCTTTCAATAGTATGGAAAAGGCCATAACAAGGATGTTGTAGGAGGAATTGTCATGGGTCTAGGTTTGGAAAGCGCCAAGTTAGGCGTGGGCGCCCCTGTGTCCAAGGTGCGCATATCGAGAAAATATCTGGTTTCAACTTCGATAGCGGAAAAGGCTATCTTCATTCCCAAACCCCGCAAACGGGTCGATTTCAAGCTGATGGCTCCGGGGCTCACTCCTATGGGCGGCGGCGGCGATATCGCCCTCCCCGGCTCCGGCAAAGCGATAAAAACCGATGTAAAAGGTAGCAATATTTCGAAAGGAACGCTGGGCGCCAACGGCCTGACGGCCCGATTTACAAGCAATGCCTGGAAAGGCGCCCCGAACGGCTATGTAAAAATGGAAATCGACCTGACTCCAACAAAACAGAACGATGTCATCGTAACCCAGGAAGAAGGGCGCCAGGTCAACAACAAGGAAATATTTTTCACCCAGCAGTACGACTCTTACGGACGGCCAAGGATTGGTTTTTCCCGTGAGCCTTACGATTTCGCGGCGACAAAATATGTATCTGTAACCAGCCAGATCGCTTTCCAGAAAAATATGCAGAAGACCCAGGAGACTTTTGACAAATACAGCCTTAACAACGATCAGGCCAAAGCGAAAAGCCAAGAGGGTCTAAAACCTATAGGAGCCAACGATCCAGATAAAGTGGATGTCCAGTTCCTGGGAGCGGACAAAGAGCCGTCAAAAGAAACGCCTGTATTCGGAAAGACGTCCGATAATCAAAATGACAGCGAGACCGGTAAAATCAGCGAAGAGTTTTTCCTCGGATCAAACCCCACCGGGAAACAAGAGCAAGATAGTAAAAAAGAAGATCGCGTTACCGCCGAAGAGTCGTATAAAACCCAGAAGGTAAAAGTAATTGACGTTTTCAATATGAGTGAGAAATCCTCCGGCGGCTCTGAAAACAAGCCTGCGAGTGAAGACAGCCAGGTTAAAAATATTGACGTAACAGCCTAGAAATCGGGGGGGGCCAGGTCAATAGCATCTGCTCCTGAAAAAGCATTCGTACTCATCGCACGATTTTCTCTCACGCATCGGCCATTCACGCTCCGGCTTTTTCTCCAGTTTTAAAAGCCTCCGCGCCATATTAACAACCCGGTCGCGCAAATCCGGAGCGTCTATCGGCAAAAAACGCATCGTTGACGCCGAATCTTTTTTTTCTTTTAAATACACAACCGCCGTGTTCAGCGATTTCATCCTGTGCGCCGTCATCATCGCGTGCGCGTAAAGTTTTAATTGAAACAGATAGCCTCTCTCATCAACCGGTCTTGCGGAATATTTATAATCAACCATATTCCATTCGTTCCCGTCGAACCAGATTATGTCTGCGGCTCCGTGAATGATAAGCTCCATTTCTTTTTCAACGATCTTGTGTACAAGCGACACCTCTCTCATTATGGCGCCAGGAGGCGCCAGACGGAGAGCCGACAGCGGCGGCTTGCCGAAAGCTGTGGCCAGATTCTTTAAAACAGCGCTCTTTGTCCCACGCGAAAAATCCAGAAACTTTTCGTTAACGGCGTCTTTCAGAGCGTTTTCAGGAGCCCCCTCTCCGATTTGCGTTTGCTCTAAAACTTCATGTACCCGGATTCCAGTTTCCCGCCGGGACCGCTCGTCGTCATCAGGAAAACTGAAAGCTTTAGCATGGTCTATCATGGGGGCCTCCATGACATGCCGATAATAGTAGAGACGTGGACACAAACTAAATGACGCCAGAGACGTTACGCTTATCTGCATCGAAGGAATTCCGGGCGAAAGCGCGGCCGGCTTTCCAGGCACAGCGGCATCCGGCCTGTAACCCGCGAGCAGGCGGTCTACTAACGGCGGCGCGCCGGGCGTAGATGACGATATGTCCGGCACAGCCGGTTTTTGAAATATAGCTACCTTATCGGAAAGCCCCGCCTCTTCTATCGTTTCATCTATCCAGTTTTGCCACACTCCTTTTCGTTTGGCGGCTCCGCTTAACACAAGCCTGTCGCGCGCGCGGGTCATGGCGACGTATAGAAGCCTTTTAAGCTCCTGCGTCTGTTCAGACTTTGCGCGTTCGGCTCCGTTTCGAAATATCGGCCCGGCGTACCATTTCCCACTGGCAAGATCGTAATGTTGAAGCCCCAGGCCCCCTTCGGGATGAAACGTTATCTTGCCCGCCTGAGATCTGATCGACGACGCTATATCCGCAATAATGACTACAGGAAACTCAAGACCTTTACTTTGATGTGTGGTCATTATCCTGACCACATCCTCATCGCCTCCGCTTATATCCGCCTTGGCCTCGCCCGGCTCCCTTGCGATCATAGCTTTGAGTCTTACGATAAAGTTTTTTAGTCCCCGCGATCCGTCCATCTCGAATGTGCGCGCAAGCTCTATCAGTTTAAATATGTTGCCGAGATACTGCTCGCCGTTGAACCGGCTTGTCATCACCGCCCCGTAACCTGTCTGGGAGATGATTGTCTCGATAAGCTCGGATATGGTCATGCGGTCGCGGGCGGCTTTCCACTGGCTCAGCCGATCCCTGAAGGTTTCAAACCGTTGCGCGTCTTCTTTAAGATCAAATAAAGGGAGCGGCTCACCGGGGCGGATAAACTTCACCGGATCGAGCCGATCTCCTTTATCGCCGACGCAAAGTGTAAGTAAAGCGCTGTCGCTCAAGCCTGCGAGAGGAGATCTAAGAACCGAGACATACGCTAAAGCGTCTGAGGAATAATCAAGAAAACTCAAGAGGTTTGAAATGTCTTTTATCTCCTGGGAATCGTAAAACCCGCGTCCTTTGACCACCTGGTAGGGAGAACCCGATCTTCGAAGAGCGCTTTCGTAAACTTCGTGGCTTGTAAACGTTCTAAGCAAAATAGCGATATCGCCGAACTTCACGGGCCGCGCCCCACCGCTTTTTGAGTCTCCCACCAGCGCCTCGCCAGACGATACGGCCCACTTTATATAGTCAGCGATATCACCAGCTTCGACAAGACGGCTTTTATCAATCCCCTCCTCTTCGCCGCCTGTTCCTATTCTGGTCACAGCAAAACCGCCGTTTTCATCGGGTCTTACCGGCTTTAGACGGTCTGTATCGATGTTAAACCTCAATTGCCTCCCCTTTTCCTCCTCCTTGCCGCCCCGCATCAGCGTTTCAAAATAGCGGTTCGTAAAATCAACCAGGGCAGGCGTCGATCTCCTGCTTTTGGTTAAAGAAAACTGATCTCCGCCGTTTTCCACTATCTGCGCGCCTACTTTCTCAAAAACGTTTATATCCGCCCCTCTGAAACCATAAATAGACTGCTTCGAGTCACCCACAATAAACAGCCTTCCCTCGCCCGGTGGCGCAAGCAAAGTTACTATCTCCATCTGCAACATGTTCGTATCCTGGAACTCGTCTATCAGCGCGCGGTAAAACCGTTTTCTGTACGCATTTAGCGTTCGTGGAGATTTTTTCAGGAGGTCTCTTGTTTTCTCCTCCAGATCATCGTAGTCCAACGCTCCTGCGCCCAGTTTTTCAATTTCGTATCTATTTTGTATTTCTTTTATAAGCCGGGTCATGGCGCTACTGTTTTTTAAAAGCGCAATCTCCATATCATGCCCGCAAACCGCCTCGGCAAGATCGGCGGCAAGATAAGCCTCTTCGCCTTTTTCTTTTCCGCTTATGACCGATTTTCGTTTTTGAACACCCTTTCTCAACTCTTCGGCCATCTTAAGAAACTTCCCGGCGGTAACCGGATCCAGCGTGGAGCCATCTTCGATAATCTTCGGGCTTTCTGACAATGCGTCAGCGAATTTTTTCTCTCTCGACGCCTTACCGAATTCGAGGAGTTTCAAAGCCAGATTTTTAAGTTTCATGCGCGCGCCCTTCTGTTTTTGCTTAAGCGCGCTAATTTCCCGGACATGAATCCGCTCAAGACCGGCGAGCTTGATGTTGGCCGCCCGGATAAGCGGTATCATCCTGAGGATATAGTTTTTCAGGCCCTCCACACGTCCCTTCGATGAAAACCCGTAATCGGCAACCAGCTTTTTCACATCGCCGGCCCCTGCCCTGAGTTTATCCAGTATCACTTTATGTATGGCTCGCTCCATTACTGATTTGGCGTCCGTCTCGTCCATGACCACAAAAGCCGGATCCACTCCGGCCGCCACCGGGTTCTCCCACAGGAGCCTCGCGCAAAAAGAGTGTATCGTGGATATGTAGGCGCTTTTGAGCGTCTGGCGTTGCCGGACAAGGTGGGCGAGAAGCTTGGATTTTTCACTCCATTGAGGATCGTCCTCGGAAAGGTTCGCCGACGACCCTTCGATAGGCGCCTCGGCGCTCAACTCGTCTATCTTTTCTGTCAGCTTTTCTCGCACCCGGTCGCTCATCTCCCCCGCCGCTTTAACGGTAAACGTTATGGCGCAAAGCCTGTCCACCGTAGCGTACCCCTCTTCCCTGGGCGCCGACAGTTCGCTTAAATATTTCATGACGAGCGCCGTCGTCTTCCCGGTTCCCGCTCCGGCCCGGATGACTATATCGCCACTGGCGCTCTCTATCTGTTTAAAAACATCGTCGGCTCCCATCAGTCTGTTTGCGCCGATTGCTTCGCTGTGGCGATATACCTGCATAGTCCGGGGTAATCGCAGTAATCGCAGTTAACGGGCGAAACATAAAACTGTCCGCTCTCTATTTTTTCTATAGCCGATCCAACCTGCCCCTCGAAAGTCTCAGGCGTTTGCTCTGCGCCGTTTCCCGCTCCCAGATACGATCCGTCATCTATCTCTTTTTCCTTGCCGCCATCGGTCATTACGTAAGCTTTAACCGCCTCATCCAGATGTATCAGGCGGTAGCCGCCGCGCATGGAGTCTACGTTATCCATCATCTTCTTGCTCATAACCCAATCCCTGGCCAGTAGCATGTAGACGCCTGGTTGAAAAGAAACTCTTCCCAGATTATCTCTGGCCACCATTTTTTTATACTTCGCCGCGTTCGAGCCTGACTTGTAATCGACAACCCGTAACATATTCCCGTCCGCTCTTATGTCGATCCTGTCAACTCGCCCGGTCAGATGGCGGCCGCCGCCGCCCGGCATGGAGATTAAATAAGGATCAAGATCAGAATTTTTATCGAACGATTTAAAATCAAAAACTACTTCTACTCCAACGGGAATGAACCCGTTTTTCCTCTGATCCTCAACTTCCGCGTCATGCCAGCGAATAAGAGCTGACAACGTTTTCTCCTCCTGCGCCTCCCATATCGCCATATCGCCAAGTAGCCCTTTTCTGCGGAATTTTTCAAATTCTTTTAAAGCGGTATCGCGAAGAATATTTTTTTCATCATCACAGCCTGTAAGCGGAAGGCGTTTTTGTTTAATCATTTTTTTGTAAAAAGTTTCCAGGACAGCGTGGTTTAGCGTACCTGCGCCTCTTGCGTCCATCTCAAGCTCAGGCTCCTCCACGGCTTCCAGACCCAGCGTTTTTCCGGCGAAATAGCGGAACGGGCACTGGCCGAAGCTCTCCAGAGCCGTCGGGCTGTATCTTCCCTTTCGTTTTCCCACCAGAAGGCTGTTTATCTTTTCCTTTTGCGAGGTGAGGCTGGCGTTATAGATATTGGCCAGCTTTTTTTTCTTTTCCGGATCCGGCTCGATAAAATAGTCATCACGCTGTCTTTCCGTGGCGGCGAGGCTTAGAAGCGTCGTAAACCTTTTCCATCCCGGCGCCCCTCGCGCGATCTGGCCGATCCGCTCCTCCAGGCTCTGCTCACTGGCCGATCCGCGAAACAGGTCACGCAGTAGTTTTGCTTTTTGCTCCTCCGGGTCGGGTAGTAAAAAAGCCTCTTTTGCGATGGCAAGATGGCCTGTATGCAAGATAACGTTTTCTCTTTCTTGCGTGGAGGCGCCGGGCGCGAGAACGTCCAACACATCGTCTATGAAAAGCGAGCGCATAATGGGCGTCCCGTCCAGCTCCTGCAAACTATATGTAAAATGAACCGTATCGCCAGCCGCTTTTATCGCCTGAAAAAACAACAGCGACTCTTCCTGCCATTTATCGCTGGAGCGGTCGAAAACGCGCCTCCCTTTCCGCGCTTCAGGATCGGCGGCCGGCCACGCTTCGATATGAGCCTTGTTAAACGCTGTGCGCTCCTCTTCGGTGAGTATCGACCGGGCCTGGGCGCGCAAGGGAAATTCGCCTTCATTAAGCCCGCAGATGAACAGATGATTAAAGTTGAGCCCGATAACATCGTGAATGTTTAAAGCTTGAACACGGTTAAGATCGGCGGCGCCTGGCTCTGGCGTCGTTCTGTCGTTTATCTGTCCTGTCAACATATCCCGTATGACTTCGAAGCCGAGCGGCGAAGATCCCATCTTCATCATCTCCACCGCCTGTCTTGCCTGTGACACTGTATCGATCAACTGCATGTAGGCGTTGTTATCCCGAAACCTGATAATGTCGGATTTCGGCCCGCTATATTGCGACTCTGGACTTAGCTTAAGCCAGGTGAAAAGCCGGGTGAGATGATCGAGAAATTGTGGAGGCCTGTTCTGTCTTTTCAACCTGTTCAGTCTGTCGAGAAGCTCTTGTGTGAGGTTTGCTATCCGGTTTGCTTTATCTCGCGAGGCGCCTTTACGCCCTGCTATTGTTTTTTTCAGTTTGCGCCTCCATACGGATGGCTCTCCGTCTATTATTCCAGCCTCGATATAAAGGGTCTGCGCGTCATCGATATCGATATCCGCAAACCTGCCGAAGTAAGAGGAGCCTGCTATACGCGCGATTTCATCCCGCCCGTATCCTGCGTTTATGGCGCCGAACAAAGAGAGCGCAGAGCGGATGAGCGGATTTTGGCCAAGACTCAGCCCTCGCTTGAAATAAAACGGAATTGAATACCTGTTGAACACATCGTCGACGATCGCGCCGTATGGCTTGATATCCCGGAACACGACGGCAAAATCACTCCATCGGCGCCCGCCCTGCTTTACCATCTCGATGATCGACGCCCCTACTTCCTCCATCTCGCGGTATCGGCTATGGCAACTTAATATTTTCACAGGCAGGCCTTCGGCCTTATCTGATTCTTTGTCTGGAGGCGACAGGTCGAAAATCCTTTCCTTTAAAGCAAGAAGGCCTCCGCCTCCCGCCTGGCTGAACTTGATCTCAAGCTGTCCGGCCTGCTCTCCAAGCGCTTCGAACTTGGATATGTTACTGACAATAAAACCGAACGCGCGCTGTCTGTTGTCTGGCGCCGGCAATACAATCGTAACTTTCATCCTTATCGCCAGATTTTTAAACAGCTCGAATCTGTATGGCGTGAACTGGTATATATCAATTAAACGGATCGATTCAAACCGTTTCAGGGAAGGAGGAAGCTCCCACTTTTTACTGGACAGCGCCTCTATAAGGCCGTGGCGAAGCGTGCCGGAATCGTACAAACCCCGTTTTACAAGCTCTCTCTGGTACGCCGTATAGAGCCTGGCGATCTCTTTTTCCTTTTCAGGCGCGTATCCCTTAACCTCAGACAAAAGCTCAGGCGCGACAAGCCCTGCGCCAAGCTCGTCAAAAAAATTAAGGATCGAATCGAGGAACCCTTTGAAGGTATGAATCGGGGCGAACACTCCTCTTTTATTGTTTTTATAAAACGTTTCTATTATCGCGCTCATCATCAGCGACCTGCCGAACCGGGTGACCTCTCTTCGCGCTTTTCTTATCTGGGCCTGCATTTTTTTTTCGAACTGCCCTATGGTCATCATTCCGGGAACAAGCTTGGCCACGTCACCTCCGCCTTCCACAAGCAGGCTTATGGCGTATTTAAGTCTTCCGGCGGTCGGGTATAGAATAAGCTCTGGCTTGTCTATGTTCATGGTCAGGGTGAAATTGTGTTATAAACTCCGCCCATTCTAGACCGGAACAGGGCCTGAAGTCTGGTAGAAATTGAAATGAGTCACAGGTCAAACCTGGTTAACTTTTTTGCATTAGACGAATTGTGCAATAGGTTACCAATTTACACTTGAAAGTGGGTAAATGAAACCGCGCTAAAACAGGACCTGGGGGAATCTCATTGAAATTAAATCAGAAAACTTCATTATAAACAGGTATTTTACAAAAAAAACAGACTGCCCTTACGGTGCTCCTGGGGGGGGAAGGGGTGCGGAGTCACCGTAAGGACAGCCCGTAAATCAATACCTACAATATTCATGCCAAAAGAAAATATATATTTCTTCTCTTTCTACTAAGTATATCCCTTAAATAATTTTATGCAAATAAAAATGAAACGCCCCTAACTTTCCGCCATAATTTCCCGCGCTTATGGCCAAAACCCCATCAACTTTACGTGCTGATGTTATTCCTTCTTTCATCGCGTTTTTTATGGCGGCCTCGTCCACGCCGTCTATCACAATCTCCAAAACAGAATTTACACCTTCTCCCAGCGCAGAATCTGTCTGGCGGCGGATGGTGGGACAGTAGGCTGTATTTGTAGAGGCGCTCAGGAATTTATACCTGGAGCCAATTTTAGACCCTGAGCGAACCACGCCTCCCGGAAATGGGAGTATCACGCCCGGCAGTGGGGCGATAGCCTCCACAGCTTTCCGGCTCGCCTTTAGCGCCGCGTCCTGCGACCCCGCCAATATCAGAAAATTGCCACCGCCGATACCTTTAGCCCAGCCGAAACTCTCCTCGACAACGAATTCGCCTTCCATCACCGGAATACGCCAGTAGCGTCTGTCTCCTATAACTTTGGAGGCCTGGTGGCCGTCGCCGAAATAACGGAGGCTTGACCCGGTGTCGAACCTGGAATCGGAGTCTGTGGCGTTGAAGACGGCAGTGGTCGGGCAGGTCATAAGCGCCTGCCCTATCCGCCCGATCAGATGTTTTTCCAGCCCCTTTTTTCCCATTGTGAAAAAGAGCAGGTACGCGCCCGGCCTGCCGTCGGGGGTGTCATCGGCCAAAGCCTCCACACCCGCCTCCACCCCGCATCCTATGACCGAGGTGGCAAAACCGGTGGCGGCCTGACAGGCGGCGTTGAGCCAGTGTTCATTCTCGGCTGTAACAAGAATTCGCGAGTAGACCATATCAAAGGCCTCGGCGAACGTGTCCTCTATTTCAACATTGCCAATACCGGCGCCGGCGTTCATCACCATCCCTAATTTTCAGCCAGGTTTATTTCAACTGCCGGTACATCTTCGCGATCTGTATCCCGGCTTCGGTGGCGATTCGCCCGTCTTCAGGCGTTACGCTGGGTGTCTTGCCTTTTGCCAGGCAATCAACGAAATGCTCCACTTCCTGATAATGGCCCCACATCCTGGTTCCCGGAGCGTCCACTTTGTAGACTGTCTCGTAAACATCGTCTGTGTTGAGTTTAATCGTGTGAGTGTCGATGGCGGTTAATATATTCGTGTTCTCCCCGATAAGCTCGGTTCTGGAGATCGTCTGATCCGCGCTCACGCCGCCAGAGTATTGCAATGAAACTATAGTCCCATTGGTAAATTCGGCGACAGCGTAGCCCATGTAACCATGAGTGCCTTTATATTTCGGAAGCTTGTGGTTCTCCGCTACTGCGTGAAGCTGTTTTATCTCTGAGTTAAGAAGCCATCTGAAAAGATCGATAGACCATACCGAAAGAGTGAAAAGAGGCCCGCCCGATTTTTTCTTGTCCCAGGCCCAGGAGTTGGGCGGCCATTGCGCCGCCAGCAGGTTCGCGGAAATGTACTCACGAAAATGAATGGCGACAGGGCCTTTGCCTAACACTTTGTCCTTTTTAATCATTCGTTTAATTTCTTTATATATCGGCGCGAACTTGAAATTGAGGCCCGGCATTAAAGTAACTTTCGCTTTTTTAGCGGCTGATATGATTTTGTCGGTCTGCTTAAGATCAACGCCCAGCGGCATCTCCAGCAGGATATGCTTTCCGGCTTTGATAAACTCCATCGCCACTTGATAATGGAAAGGGTTGGGCACGGCGATGACGGCGGCGTCGATATCCGGGTCTTTTAGCGCCTCTTTTACGGAAAGATATTTCTTACAGCCGTACTTTGTCGAATACTTGGTGGCCAGCTTGTCGTTCATGTCGCAAACCGCGACCAGATTTCCATTCTTTATCTTGTTAACGGAAGGCGCGTGCGCCTGCCCTCCCACGAATCCCAACCCAACAACACAGACTCCGATTTTTTTCATCGATCTCCCTCCTGATAGAATATAAACGGCGCTCCGGCGCTCCGGCGCTCAGGCCCTCCGGCCCTCCTGCGTCACCTACGCCGCATCTTGCTATAAATAATCTGGAATAACCGTCCTTTCTTTTCGCTTTTCACCAAAAGAAAGGGATATTTTATTTCAGCTAATTTATCGCCCTAAGTCGCCGTTTTAGCGGCTTCCTTTTTTTCTTTCGCTATTTGTTTCCAGTTCGGAATTTCGTCCAGAACATGCTGTATTGTCGGAAATTTATGCGTCATATGCGGAAACTGCATCGCCTCCATAAACACACGCTCGAACTCTTTGAAGACCGTAAGCTCGATATACTCCACCTCGCGCGCCATCTTGTCCGCCTCGTCCCTTTTTTCTTTATTGACAAGAACGAGCCGCGCCCCGTCTCCTGCGGCGTTTCCGACAGACAAAATCTTGCTGAAATCACAGTCATGGAACATGCCCATAAGCAGGCATGAAAACTGGCTCAGGTGAGAGCCGAACGCGCCGGCCAGCACAACTTTATCAAGTTTTTTTACTTTCAGTTTTTGCATCATGATCTCCGCGCCAGCGTATATAGAGCCGACCGCAAGCTGGATAGCGCGAACATCACCCTGGGTTATGACGACATCTTTTCCGATGGAGGTTTCATCCTTGTAGGCGAGCACATACTCCGTCATCGAGTTATCCGGGTCTTTACGCAACCTTTCTGTGGGCGCGTGTTTGGAAAACCGGCCGCTTTTGTCGATTATCCCCGTCCGGAACATTTCGGCCACAACGTCGATTATTCCAGAGCCGCATATCCCCTTGGTGTCCACTTCTTCTATATGAGTATGCCAGTCCGATTTGCCGATCACCTTGTAGCGCGGCTCCAGCGTTTCCACGTCGATTTCAACTTTTTCGATGGCTCCCGGGGCCGCTCTCATGCCGAACTTGATCTGCGCTCCTTCCAGGGCCGGGCCTGTGGCGACAGAGCAGGAGACAACGCCCAGTTTTTTCGAGCCGAGCAGAAGCTCGCCGTTGGTGCCGATGTCGATAATCAGGGTAACCTCGTCAGAATTGTACGGCTCTTCCATTATCAAAACGCCGCAGTTATCCGCCCCGACGAAACCTGCCTCGTTCGCCAGAATATGGATAGAGCCGGAATTACTGATCTTGATTCCCATATCCCTGGCCTTGTAATTGACCGCAGGCGACATGGCCGTGGGGAACGGCGCCACACCGACATGCTCAGGATTAAGTTTCAAGAGGATATGGTGCATGGCGGTGTTGCACACCAGAACCGTTTCCAGAATATCGTCACTTTCAATATTATGCTCTTCAACAAGCTCACTCACGACGCCGTTTAACGCCTCGATAATCACCTTGTTCATTTTTTCCAGACCGTCGTCCGGGTTCTGCATCGCATAGGTTATCCGGCTCATCACATCCTCACCGAACTTCACCTGGGGATTCATCTTCGAAGCGGTGGCCACAGCACGTCCGGTTTGCATGTCGGTCAGGTACCCGGCGATGGTTGTCGTCCCTATATCGACTGCTATACCGTAATATTTTTCAACCTTTCCCGGCACAACGCGGACTATCTCGTTGCGTAACGCGAACACCGTTACTTTCCATTTGGCCTGGCGCAAAATGTCGGCCATCGTCCTGAGGCAAAAGAGGTCTATTTTGCTCACTTCCGGCCCCCCGGCCTCTATGACCGCCTCTTTTACACGCAAAAAATCGTCTTGCGGGTCATGCAAGGTCGGGGCTTTCATCTCGACATAGGTCATGGTCAGCGCCGGGTCTGGTTTGTACCTTAGCTTGCCAGCTTTTTTGCGTACAACCTGCTGGCCGCCTCTCGATTCTTCGGGCACAAAAACAAGGAGATCGCCTTTAACTTTGGAAAGACACGAAAGCCGGTACTTGTTCTCTTTCTCAGCCGAGCTTAACATCCGCTCTTCGTCTTTAGTCCATCCACTCAGGTTGGACATGCTGGAGTCGACTCCGAATTTCTCGAAATAACCTTCTTCGATCTGGATTTTGCATTTGCCGCAGGTCTTCTTCTCTCCACATATCGCCTCAATTTCGACGCCTAAAGACCTGGCGGCCTCCAGCAGGTTCATATCTTCCTTGATTTTCCCTCTCCTGCCAGAAGGCTGGAAGATGACAGTGTGCTCCGACATATACTTATTTTCCCTCTAAGTGAAAGCAGGGGCTATTTCGCCTGCGGTTTGGCGTTTAACTCTTTTTGAATCTCCTTTAAGGCGACGATCATCTTGACCGCCTCCTCCAGGGCGTTCGAAGCATTTTCAGCCGTGCCGTCGGCGCCGAATTTTCCGGCCACGTCGTCCGTAATGGGCGCTCCGCCGATCAATATCCGGCATTGTGGATTCTTTTCCTTTATCATCTCGATAATTTTCGGCATCCCCATCATTGTGGTTGTCATCATCGCGGAAAGGCAGACGATATCAGACTTGGTTTCAAGCTGTTTGGCCAGAAAGTCTTCCAGCGGCACGTCGCGCCCCAGATCGTGGACTTCGAACCCGGCGACATCGAACATCATTTTCACTATGTTCTTGCCAATATCATGCACGTCTCCCTGAACTGTGCCGATGACAACTGTCCCTTTCACGGCGGTGTT
>ENA-ORDP01000934-ORDP01000934.1-marine-sediment-metagenome-genome-assembly--contig:-NODE-934-length-17411-cov-3.488016_pt1 | contig 17411 bp, 15 predicted proteins | sample MGYA00248627_ERZ508539 | MGnify/ENA primary metagenome ERZ508539 (study PRJEB26208, sample SAMN05571518) | marine sediment metagenome | biome: deep sea; feature: Hydrothermal vent; material... | reverse complement strand
GCGGGTATAAGCTCAATCACATCAGTACGTCGGCCATGGTCTAACACCGTTTTTCCGTGCCAATGTGCGGAGTGTAAATCGACCTCTGATCCCATCGCCAATAAATGCCAGCGCACTCGATCACCTTGTTGCATTTCAAGCCCCTGTAGATTACCGAAAATGTAACCATTTATAGCATGCTTGAGGTTACCTTCTTCAAAGGCTTCGGCCTCGGGACTATCGTGTTTAATTTCAGGCTTGCCGCCTTCTATCTCACGACCATTTTCATCGAAGATCATATACAGAGTCGTGAAGGCCACATCGACATCTTTGGGTCTCGGATCAGACTGGGAGCGTGCCATTCCTTTTTTCGTCACCACGATGCTGCCAATTAAACCGTCATAGACTTCAGTAACGGGATCCACGTGAGAGTGATACAGCCAAACGATAGAGGAGGGATCGGCGGGGCCAGGCGAAGCACTATGATCAGCTGTCCACGTATAAGTGAATTTTTTGCCGGGTTTAACCAGGGCCCCTTCATTTTTCCAGTCGGCGCCTTCGTTAGCCTCATCATAGTGAAGCCCATGAGGGTGCATACTTAGTGTTTTGTCAGCTTGATTGAAAAAATGCACTTTAATCGTGTCACCTTCTTCTGCGCGTATCTGTGGCCCCAGTATGCCCATCCACTTCGGCTGTGAGACTTTTTTTGTGAAGGTCCCATCAGTGTATTGAATATAACGATATTTGTGATACTTAAGATGCTTGCCCCAGACCATTAAACCCATTTTTGGTCGAATCAGATTCTTTCCCGATGGCGCATAATTCCAGATCACTTTCTCTGCCGCTATCCAGTACTCACGTGTCTGCCCCGCATGAGCCGTGGATGCGAAGTGAGAGCTGAGAGTAAAGACGAGTAGTAGTGTAAATATTTTTTTCATATTGTTAATTCTCGTGTGCTAAGGTCTATGCTTGTTAAGTTCGGCGCCGACGTTTTGTCCAAATAGTAAAACCAGTGATAGCAAGAAAAAGCAGCGCAACCCCTGCCAGGTCTACAAATAATGTCCCCGCGGTCGAGACGATGCGGCCACTATGTAAGTCGAGCAACAGACGTTCCCAGCTGATGCTATGGCCATGTGAAAATAATAGGTCACTCAACTCATTGGGAACGAGTTCTTGTTGGGACCAGTTTAATTTATTTTTCGTGACGGGCTGCCAGGCTATTAGATCTTTATCGGCCCTGAAGTTGCCCTGCTCAGTATTAATGACAACGCTATTATCCTGAATACCAATCAACATTATATCACCTAGTTTTTCAGCAGGCGTATTCAGCTTTTCAATAATCTCGCCGTCAATGGTCAATAGCCAGATTTCTTCACTCGTGGCCAGGGCATAAAAATTTGATGTGACTACGGCACCACGTAGTGGGTAGATACTTTTTGCAATGATATGATCATTAAAATAGATCGTGTCATTCCAGTGTGAAAGCCAGTTGTCTTCAATTTTAAATCCGGACAACTGATCAGGTAATTGAATTCCGTACCAGTTTAATATTGTTGAGTTATTAATATAGGTCTTGCTTAGCCCAATATCACTAGTATGGTTTAATAATATACCGGTGATGGCTAAATGAATTGCGATGATCGCGACACCTAACCCGATGTAACGATGCCAGCTCAGAAGTACACGCAATGATAAACGCCGTTTAGCGGCCATTATTTTTTGTGACCTGTGAATGCAGGTATAAGGATAGTCGCGATAGGCGCGTTACCGCTTTAACTGACAGGGTAGCACCTGATATACCATCAATATTTTGTGTCAACTTTCCGTCATTACTAAGTTCTGCATTGGTGAATTGTTTCGTGAAATCGTTTCGTTTGATTTCCCAGCCACGACTTTCTCTAAAAATTAACACTTTTATCTTTTCGATTCTATTGTCGTTGATAATGATGCCGATCGTAATGGGCTTTTCTTTACCAACTTCTTCTAAAACCCAGACACTACGTTTTTCTTTCAACCAGTAACGCGTGCGTAAACTTGCCGGCTTGTGGTTGAGGATTGTTGTTGCAGATTTACCTATGTCACCTGTGAACCAGATGAATTTGGGTTTGGGTGCCTTGCCATCAAACGCGGCCGTTAAAAAAGCATCGGGGTGTTGATACATCCCGCCAGCCTGGCTGGCGGAAGAAACCGCCAACAAAATTAAAACAATGAACTGTTTTTGCATAACGAATATTTTTATGTTTAGAACTGGTAACCAACACCGAGGTTAAAGCCGTCGAATTCATTTTTACCTACAGGGACATCCTGATCCTGATAGTCGAATTTAAATACCACGCCTTCGTGTAACCAGTAGTTCACACCGACATCAATCTGGCTATATTCCGAGTCTGTGCTATCTCCGGCCCGGTTATCCCATTCATTGTAACGGCCAAATACACCCCATTGCTCATTGATGCGGTAAGCCGGCTCAACATACCAACCTGTTTGCTCATCGGCACCCACTGAGGCGGGGCCAGTACCGTCAAGATCCCAGGTGGCATACAGGGCGCGCAGGTTAAAAGGCCCTTTTTGCCAAACGGCATGGGCTTCGATTAAATTCGCTGAACCCGCTGTGGCATCGGTGCCCTGTGTAATGTCAGCCTGGTGCTGTAGGGTGGCGGCTAATTCAAGGCCGGGTACCGCCGTCCATTTAAGGCGAATGGTATAGGCGAGATCGTTGGCCGTCGCGTTAGCACTTTTTTGCCGTCCTTTACGCACGGCGTAGTTGCTACTACTGCTGGTTAATAAACCTGAGTGTATTGCGGTGTCGATATTAAGGCCGCTATCAAAATGCATGGTGTACACAGCGCCAGCCTCCCACCAGGTTGCAGGCACAATATTTTTCTCAACGTTGTTACGCTCGACGCCATAGAAGGTGGGTGGTTCGTGTGTTTCATTGAGAATGCCGACCGGCACCAGGAATACACCGGCTTTTGCGGATGATGATTCTGACAGGTCGATTTCAATATAGGCCTGTTCCAGTTCAACCTCACCGCCATTGGAGCCGTCTGCCGTGTCTTTGCTCAGGGCGTGTTCGAGTTCGAATTCTGAATTAAAGCGAATTTTGTCGGTAAAGTCGTGACCGAAAAATAGCACGAAACGGTGGAAATCGATTTGCTCCTTGTCGCTGCCGCCGGCGGTTTTATTATCCAGGTTGTTGTAGTGGAGTTCGCCATAGCCACCAACGTAGGTTTTGCCTGAAGTCCCGTGGCCGTCGCGTTTGCCTTGTTCCCCTTTTCCCTGTTCTTCAATAGCGGTCAGGGCGGCATCGAGCCTTTGCTGCATCTCAAGATATTGGGTTTTGACTTGTTCGATGTCCTGGTGGAGGTGTTCTACGTCTTCGCTGGAATGTGCGTAGCCAGCCAGGCCGAAACAAAGGGCGATAAGGGTAGAGCGATAAATCATGAAGACCTCCAAAATTAGTAAACACTAAAATACTGATGCAACGGGAGGTCATTATATCTAAATATAAATCTAAATGCAAATCATTCTCATTAAGGATTGCGAGAAAAGGTATGACGGGCTAACTTACTGACAATACAGGTTATTTATGTGAGTGAAGACTCACCCTTTGAGTGTCCCCATGAGTATATTGGGGCGCTATCAGGGACGTAGAACAGCAAGCAGGACAATTGCAACCAGGATAAGGACAGGAAACTCATTAAACCAACGGTAAAATACGTGACCGTGGGTATTGCGGTCGTGTTTGAAATCCATGAGCAGTTTGCCGCAGTAAATATGGTAGACCACGAGTACTGCAACCAGGGCAAGCTTGATCTGTAACCAGAGCTCGGTGGAATAATCGCGGCTAAATAACATCCCGATACCGAAGCCCAGGGTCAGGATCATGCCCGGGGTCATGATGCCGAAGAACAGTTTTCGCTCCATGATCTTAAAGCGGTCGAGGCTGGTCTGGTCATTTGACATGGCGTGATAGACAAACAGGCGGGGCAGATAAAATAACCCGGCAAACCAGGTGACCATAAAAATAAGATGCAGCGCCTTGAGCCAGAGCATTTTCAGGACGTCTTGTTGTTAAGCATGGCCATGATCTGGGCGTGTAAGCGTTTCATGTCGATCTCACCAATTTTTTGTCTGACGATTTGTCCCTGCGGATTAATTAAAAAGGTGGTGGGGGTTAGTCTGATATCACCGAAGGCACGCGAGGCTTCATTAACACCATCGTAAACGATGGGGTATGGGATTTGTTTTTGTTTTTGCATCTCCAGGATATGATCGGGGCGGTCGTACGACATGGCGATAGCAATAATCTCCAGCCCTTTGGGGGCCAGTTCTTTGTAGAGTTCGATCAGATGTGGCATTTCCTTTATACAACCCTGGCAGGACGTTGCCCAAAAGGTGACAAGTACCGGGCGGCCTCTGAGTGCTTTTAGATCAATGATTCGGTCTGAATTAAATGCCGATAGTTTTAGATCCGGCGCTAGCTGACCAGTGGGACTGAACCAGATGTAAGCGACCACCAGCAGAAGCACAGCAATAAATCCGGTGACGAACCAGTCACGTAGCGATAATCGTTTCATTGTACTTTTTCCATCATCTTATTCGTCTTTTTGCCGATTAGATTTTTTTGGGTCAAACTTTTCCTGGGCCGGTTCATGCGTTGCGGGCCTTTGTTTTGACGTTGCTGGTTTTGATGTCTCTGGTTTTGATGTCTCTGGCTCATCCTGGTTCAATATCACACCCACATAGGCCTCGGCCATGGCCTGGTAGATCGGTCTTGGGCATACCCAGCGGGAAATGCCTTTTGCAATAAGCGCGGTGGCCATCAAGGGTAGCAGCATGGACGAGTTGTCTGTCATTTCCATCACAATAATCAACGCCGTAAGCGGGGTTTGGGCTACCCCGGTAAAATACCCAACCATGCCCAGCATGGCCAGTACCGCTAGTGGGATATACGGGAAAAATTCTGAAATACTGGCACCAAGCCCTGCCCCGATCGATAAAGAAGGGGCAAATATACCGCCCGGGATGCCGCTCAGGTAAGAGGCGATCGTCGCCGTATACTTATATATAGGGAACATCACGTCGGGTTGCGTCGCACCGGTCATCAGATCTTTCGCCTCGTGGTAGCCGGTGCCAAAGGTTTGTCCACCTGACAAAAAGCCAAGCAAGCTGATCGCCAGGCCGCAACCGAGGGCAAGGGCAAAGGAATGCTGCTTTGCAAAGTTGGCAATCAGCCTGGTGAACCACAACAACAGGGTGCTGAAGCTACCACCGAAAACCCCTCCGAGCACGCCGCAGACCAGGATCGCCGGCCACGCCTCTTTTAGCGTGGTGGTAGCCGTGGATGTACCGAAGTAGGTGTAATTCCCCAGGACGGTGAGGGCAGTAATGCCCGCCAGGATGACGGCGATTAGCAGGATGCCGCTGGTGCGTTCTTCAAATGATCGGCTCATTTCTTCCACCGCAAACATGATGCCGGCGAGAGGTGTATTGAAAGCAGCCGAGATTCCTGCGGCACCACCGGCCAGAATCAGAGCACGGGTGATATCTTTACCTCTGAATGGGGCGATACGGCGCAGTGAATACATGATCGCGGCACCAATATGTACCGTTGGTCCCTCGCGGCCAATCGAGGCACCGCTGAGTAAACCACCGCAGGTAAGAATAATCTTGCCGAATACGATTCTCAGCGACAGGACCTCTGATCGAGCGAGGCTGTTATTCATGTTCAGGCTGGCAATGGCCTGTGGAATCCCACTGCCTTCCGCGCCCTTGAAGACATAGCGGGTGAGGATGGCGATAAATGTCAGCCCGGTCGGTGGGATCAACAGGGAAAGCATGGGGTGGTTCCGATAGAACGCACGAAACAGCCCGTCAGACTCAAAGCTTGCCATTGCGAACAGGGCCGCAATGGCACCGATCGTGATGGCGCCGCCCCAGAATACAAACCGCAGCTTCCACTTGCGGGTAGACATGATATAGCGGCGTGCGTTGTGAAGATGTTTTCTGTGCATGAGTCTGTTGGTTATCTTTCGGTCAGGGGTAACTCGTCATAAAAATCGATTGAGCTAGCTGCATGGCCTGCCGATGTCTGCACATGCGCTGCGTATGATATCGGATATTCATAAATATCACAGCCAATGAACATCATAGCAAATAAATACCACCATTAAAGATCCATATCTTTTACATCCTGGCAAGTTCTCAAGTATCATGCATCATCAGAAGCTGTTTTGGCCATATGCCAAATGAGTAAGAAAAGATGAGCAAAAAAATCAAAGTTGGAATTGTTGGCGGCACAGGTTATACCGGTGTCGAACTATTACGTTTGCTGGCCCTGCACCCAGGGGCCGAGATCGTGGTGATCACCTCTCGTTCAAAGGACGGTAAGCCCGTTGCCGAACTTTATTCGAACCTGCGCGGTCATCTTGAGCTTGCCTTTAGCCAGCCAGATCTGAAGATCCTGTCCCAATGTGATGTGGTCTTCTTTGCCACACCCAATGGCACTGCGATGAAAATGGTGCCCGAATTACTGGCGGCCGGTACCCGGGTGATTGACCTGGCGGCGGATTTTCGCTTGCAGGACGAAAAAGAGTGGCAGCAGTGGTACAGGATGGAGCATACCTGTCCGGATTTGCTGAGCGAAGCGGTATACGGCCTGCCCGAGGTCAATCGTGAGCAGATTAAGCAGGCAAAGCTGGTCGCCAATCCCGGCTGTTATCCGACATCGGTGCAACTCGGTTTTCTGCCCTTGCTTGAAGCCAATGTCGTTGATAGCGGCCATTTGATCGCGGATGCCAAATCCGGTGTGAGCGGTGCTGGCCGTGGCGCGACGGTCGCTACCTTGCTGGCCGAGGCAAGTGAAAGCATGAAGGCCTATAATGTAACAGGACACCGGCACTGGCCAGAGATATGTCAGGGTTTGAACCGGGTGAAAGCAGGTAAGGTGGGCCTGACCTTTGTGCCCCATCTGACCCCGATGATCAGGGGCATTCACGCGACACTTTATGCCCCTTTGACCGATAAGCGTGTTGATCTACAGCAATTGTACGAACAACGGTATCAATCAGAGCCGTTTGTTGATGTGATGCCCGCTGGCAGTCATCCCGAGACACGCAGTGTAAAGGGCGCAAACCATTGTCGCATCGCGGTGCATGTACCGCCGAGTGGCGATACCGTGGTGGTATTGTCGGTCATTGATAACCTCGTCAAAGGCGCGGCGGGTCAGGCGGTGCAGAATATGAATATTATGTTTGACCTGAATGAGGCCGCGGGTCTGGAAGCGATTGGGTTGGTGCCCTAGATGTCATTAGTTGTAAAGGCCCACCAACCCTGGAAAGTGCGCATCATTTTGACGTTGTTGGCCATCGCTATGTTGGTGATGGGGGATGCGTTATTTGAGTATGGCCGGTTTAGTGCGGGTTATGACAGTCTTGAGGCGAGTGATGAGCATACGATTCTGCTGGAACACGTCGGTGAGCTTGAAGAAAACATCGATCATCTGCTTGAGCAAAAGGCGGTCTTTGAGCGTTCGGCACAAATTGAACGCACGGCCTACGATGAACTGGATACGACCTTAAAAGTGTTGCAGGCGGAAATCCTGGAGCTAAAGGGTGAACTGGCCTTTTATCGTGGCATTGTCTCACCAAAAGATGCCGCGCATGGTTTGCACCTGCAACACTTCCAGGTTGAAGCCAATGGCAAGCCAAACGGGTTTCAGTTTAGGGTTACTCTGACACAAGTTTTAAAGAATGACCGCTCCGCAGTGGGTCTTATTCGTATTAAGATAGTTGGCACGCAGGGCGATCAGCCCAAGGTGCTGAATTTGAGTCAGGTAACTGAGAAGGCGGTCAAGGCAATAAACTACCGTTTTCGTTATTTTCAAAGCCTGGAAGGTGAGCTGGTATTACCTTCAGGATTTACGCCACAACGTGTCACTGTCTCAGTGGTTCCCAAGGACAAGCGTCGCAAGGAGCCGTTTGAGAAGACATTTGATTGGCCAACATAGGAGATGGAACCCATGTGGGGTAATAGCAAGAAACCAAAACAGACAGCACAGATCGACTCATTAATTGGGCAGAATAGCGAGATCCACGGTGATGTTATCTTTAGCGGTGGCCTGCATGTCGATGGCAAGGTGGTTGGAAATGTTATCGCGGCAGAAGGCGATGATTCGGTATTGACCTTGAGCGAACGTGGCACGATTGAAGGTGAGGTCAAGGTTCCCAATGTCGTGGTCAATGGCACCGTCATCGGTGACGTGCATGCTTTAGCGCATGTGGAACTGGCTACCCAGGCGCGGGTACACGGCAACGTGTATTACAGCCTGATTGAAATGGCGATGGGTGCGGAGGTGAACGGTAATCTGGTCCATCAGGCGAATAGCTCCGTGGTAGCGATGCCGACCAAGGCCGCCACCAACGGGTCAACGGGCTCCGAATAGCCTTGATTTAGCCGTTTTAACCCTTACATCTGAGATATTGTTGTGGTCAATATAACCGCATAATATGAGTGATATATAGCCTGGGTTTGAGCGAGAGTGAGTAATGATATGAGTGAAGCAGCACAAGAGTCCCTGATGGTCTTTACCGACAATGCGGCCAACAAGGTAAAGCAGTTGATCGCGGAAGAGGGTAACGACCAGTTGAAATTACGTGTTTTCATCACCGGTGGTGGTTGTTCCGGTTTTCAATATGGTTTTAGCTTTGACGAAAACGAGCAAGATGGGGATACCGTGGTCGAGAACAGTGGTGTGACCCTGCTGGTTGACCCGATGAGCTACCAGTACCTGGTGGGTGCCGAGGTGGATTATAAAGAAGATCTGTCCGGCGCTCAGTTTACGATCAACAACCCGAATGCGACCACGACCTGTGGTTGTGGTTCTTCATTCTCTGTTTAGGGCTCTTTGCCGGTTATACCGATCTTTCGACAACTCGATCTTCAGGCTAACTAGCTGAATTTCCAACATGTTTTCGCAATGGATAGCAGTTACTGTGGTGTGCTATTCTTTGAGCTTGTCCCATTACCCTACTGAAAACCCCTGACATTGGTATGGCGGTTTTCTGATTCCAGTACCTTGCAGGGAGATAAAAATGAGTGAGTACTTACCGGGCCTTGCAGGCGTTCCGGCGACCCAGTCCAATATTTCAGATATCGATGGTGAGAAAGGAATTCTCGCCTATCGGGGTTATCCTATTGAGCAACTCGCTGAGAAGAGCAGCTTTGAAGAAACCACGTTACTGCTGCTGGACGGCAAGCTGCCTACGGCCCAGGAATTGGAGGTCTTTGATCGACGGATACGCTCCAGTCGGCGGACTCAGTATCACATTCGTGACCTGATGAAGACCTTTCCACCCAGTGGCCACCCTATGGAAATGTTGCAAACGGCCGTGGCCAGTCTGGGCATGTTCTATCCTGGCACGGAGTGTTTAACCGATGCCGAGGCCTGCGAGGATCTGGACTATATCCATAATATGACAGTTGAGATCATTGCCCGTATGGCCACGATCGTGGCGATGTGGGAACACCTGCGCAGTGGCTATGAACCGTCGGAACCGCGTAGCGATCTGGGTTATGCGGAAAACTTTCTACACATGTTCACCGGCAAAGAGCCGGATCCCCTGATGGCAAAAATCATGGATATTTGCCTGATTTTGCATGCGGAACATACCATTAATGCCTCAACGTTTTCGATGCTGGTGACCGCATCCACGCTGGCAAGCCCTTATAGCGTCATTGCGGCCGCGATTGGGACCTTATCGGGTCCACTGCATGGTGGTGCCAATCAGAAGGTGCTGGAGATGCTGACAGAGATCGGTAGCCCCGAAAAGGTTGAAAAGTATATCGATACCAAACTGGCAAAGAAGGAGATCATCTGGGGCATGGGCCATCGCGAGTATAAAACCAAGGACCCGCGCGCCAAGATCCTCGAGAAGATCCTCGATAAGCTACTGGAGTCAAAGGATGGTAACGCCAATCCGTTGCTTGCAACCGCCAAAGAAGTTGAGCGTGTTTCAGAAGATCGCCTCGCCCATAAAGGCGTGTACGCCAACGTCGATTTTTATTCCGGCATTCTCTATAACGAAATGGGTATCCCCGCCGATCAGTTCACCGCTATTTTTGCGGTGGCTCGTTCAGCCGGTTGGCTAGCCCACTGGCGTGAACAGTTGGGCGATAATCGTATTTTCCGCCCAACCCAGGTCTATACGGGTGAACCACCTCGCGATTATGTGCCCATCGAGCTGCGCAAATAGTAAGCAGGTATGAATTTCTTCGTGAAGTACCCTCATAAAACTAAGTATTTGTGCAGATCGGCCGAGATCATACTTACCTAAGGAAAGGAGCCTCTGATCAATTCGTCATTCCGGGCAAACCAACGGTGCGACCCGGAATCCAGTGCTTCAAATTCAAGATGTTACTGGACTCCGGCTTCCGCCGGAGTGACGTTAAGAGCGTTAATCAGAGGTTCCCTAAATTATACGTTTTCGCAAAGGGGGGGTAGGTACGCTGGTGGGAACCATAGAGACCATAGAAAAAATAGTTGATAGATTTAGTCAACTAAGGCATTGCTGTCTGGTCGTTTTAAGAAGCAATGGGCGGGGATTACAATCGGCATGACAGATTACCTTTGAAGTGTTGGGAGGACAATATTAATCATCATGGGTATTTTTAGTGGCAGCAAATCATTTGTTAATGTTGTTTGGCGCAATAGCCTGGTAGGTAAATTCGTCACGCTGACGGTTGTTGTTGTTTTTGTTCTCATGGGATTGAGTGCCTACATCAATTATCAATCTCAGCGACAGGAATTACTCTCAGGTATTGAGACGCAAACAGAGATGTTAGCCAATTTTGTTGTCAGTATCGCGCCAGAGGCACTTTTGTCCTACGATTTTGATGCGCTTGACAATTATATGGAAGAAGTTAATAAAGGGGAGCACATTGTCTACGCAGTAATATTGTCATCGGAAGGTGATGCGTTGACATCTTATCTGGAAAAAAGAAACAGTTATGTCTCCGCAGAACTGCAAAATCTAAAAATAATGGATATTAAAAAGATTGTGCACAACATCAAGATGAACGAGAGCATCATTCACCGCAGTTTTCCCATCTTTTTCCAGAAGAACATGCTCGGTCATTTTCAGATCGGAGTCGATAAAAAACAAACCGAACAAGCTTTACAAAAAAAGCTCATTAACCAAATTATTGTCGCTACAATTTTTACTATTTTAGTGGGTATAGGGATATACATTGTTTTTAGAACCTATACCATGCGTCCGATCTTGCAGTTAGTACAGGCTGCACGCCGCATATCTAATGGCATGCTTGATAGAGAAGTTGAAATTCACAGTGGTGATGAGCTGGGTCATCTGGGACTCGTGTTTAATCAGATGATGAAGAAGTTAAAGAACTCTATTAACGAGAAAGACGATGCGTTGAAAACAGTGCAGGAATTGAATCAATATCTGGAAGAACGCGTGACACAGCGTACCCAGGAACTTGAAACGCTGAATGAAAAACTTGAGGATTTGGCTTTGCACGATTCTTTAACGAATCTGCCAAATCGTTTTTCGATTCAGGATCATTTGAATACGACATTGGCTGAGTCGAAGCGAGATAATGCATGTTTTACGGTCATTATGATGGATCTGGATCGGTTTAAGGAAATCAACGATACCCTCGGACATGATTGTGGTGATCAGTTACTGGTTGAAGTTGGTTTACGCTTGCGTGATGCGCTACGGCCTTCCGATTTTATCGGACGCCTCGGTGGTGATGAGTTTGCCATTATTTTGCCAGAGACCGATGAGCATGGCGCGAAGCTGGTAACAAAGAAAATCCAGATGATATTAGAGCCTTCATTTTATGTGGCCGAAATGGGTTTCACGATTGGTGCTAGTTTCGGTATTGCCACGTTTCCCAAACATGGGGTTACATCATCGGCTATCCTGAAGTCAGCAGATGTAGCGATGTACATCGCCAAGAACCGGAAAATGGGTTACTGCGTTTATAATCCAGGTTCTGATAGCAATACCACTGATCGTCTGAGCCTGATGGGTGAATTACGCCAGGCTATTTTTGAAGATCAATTGGAACTCTATTATCAGCCAAAAGTAGATTTGAAGGTATCGAGAATAATTGGTGTCGAAGCCCTGATACGTTGGAATCATCCTGAACGGGGATTTATACCGCCAGATGAATTTATTCCAATAGCAGAACAGTCGACTTTAATTCGACCTTTGGCTTACTGGGTGATCAAGTCCGCTATTGCTCAGCATGAGCAGTGGCATGCATCGGGTATAAATACCATTGTTGCCATCAATCTTTCCATGCATAACTTGCATGATGCAGATTTTATTATGGAGTTGGAACATCTTCTGGAAGAAACAGCCGTTCCAAATACCTCCTTTGAATTTGAAGTGACGGAAAGTGCGATCATGAGTGATCCGGAATATGTGGTTAAAGTTCTGGATAAATTAGGCGCTTTGAACGTTAGTGTTGCGGTTGATGATTTTGGTACAGGTTATTCATCATTGAGTTTACTGAAAAAATTACCAGTGCATACCCTCAAAATCGATAAATCATTCGTGATGGATATGGCCAACGATTCTGATGACAGAGCCATTGTCCACTCAATTATTGATATGTCGCACACCCTCGGTCTGAATGTGATAGCAGAGGGGGTGGAAAATGGAACAGTGACCAGGCAACTTGCCGAACTAGGTTGTGACCATATCCAGGGATATTATATTAGTCAGCCTGTGCCCGCGGCACAGGTTACGTCAATGCTACGAAATATAACCTGGGTAGAGAACCCAGATTCGTCCAGTAACGTGCACAAACTTCGTTAACTAATTTTTAGCCCATCCGAGATAATTTTACTTATCCAGGTCAGTCTCTTCAAAGAATTCAGTGTATTAGTATTTTTGACTTTTCCTGATGATTTACTTGTGGTTGGTTTCAGGCGAATAGTAAGGAAGGGCCTTATTCCGACTGTAAAAATTGCCTAATTATTACCCTCAGAATGACGCGACTTCGCATATTTACAATGTTTTACACAACCCGTCACGGAAATTGGGTATAAACATACATAAAGGAATGGAATAACCAATAAGAGGGAGAAGACCATGGGAAATGTCGTCATCAATGGAAGAACCGCTGTCCATGCAGGCTCAGGCGGTGTGTTAAAAACGTCTGATGTATGTAAAACCCCCGGCAAGTGCCGAGCCCGCAACTACACCAACATCGCCACCTCAACCAACGCCGCCAAAACCGCCAGCACCGTCTTTATTAATGGCCACCCCGTCTGCCATAAAGATTCCATCTTTGCGGTGAGCACAGGCGATGAAGCCGGTTCCTGCGGCGGTGTTAACTCCGGCACCATCAAACAAAAGGCCGAATTCATCACCGCCTCGAATAATGTCTTCATCGAAGGCATTCCCGCCGTCAGGCAAAACGACCTGATGGTCTCCAACAACCGCAACACCCCACCCGCACCGCTGATGCAACCCGGCGCAGGCCAGCCGCCTTCTCTGAGTCCAAAAGGGGCGGGGGATCTAAAAGAAACAGCGTTACCGGATGCAGTTGACTGGGATGTTGTTGGCGAAGACATGTCACTGCTCAAGGGAATGACAGGGGTTGAGGAAGAATAATGGCAAACACCGCTGAAACGGTTTATGACAAGCTTACCAATCTTGCGAACAATGTTAATACCGTTAATGATGCTTCAAACCAGGTAGACGCGCACCGTGAATTGATTTTTCGAGTAAAGCCGGGACAACACACATCGTTTCTCAAATTGAAGGATGAGCAGTTTACCTGGTACAACATTCCATTGGGTAAAACAAAATCACGACCGAACGCGAGCCAAAATTCACACGAAAATATTCTTGTTCCCATATTGCCACTAATGTACACAACACCGGATTGTGATCCGAAAAAAGCAGGTGTTCCTCGCGTTGGTTATCTATATATATTTAGAGGTGATTATCTGTGGCGCGAACTGGAAGTGCTTGATCGAGGCTATGTAAAAGATATCAATCTACGTGTCTATCAGGGAAAAGATAGAAGAGCCGCGAGCACAGAAAGGGATAACCGAATTCTGGTGCCGTATAAGGTTTCTGGAAAAACCGAAAGGATTTGGATGTGTTTTTCAGAAATTCAGTGGAGCTGGGCAAGAATAAACTCAATGGGTGGCATGGATCCAAAAGATTTCAGGATCAATAAAGATAAGCCGCCGAAATCAGCGCCTGATATGGGTATTTCGAAAACCCAGGCCGCCGATAATAGAACACTGCGTATGCAGGAAATAGATTTATCTGGCTGCAATAGTGGCTTTCCGGTTACACTGCCTGCGGGGAAAAAATCACGTATAGAAAATGTCAATTCAACGACATCAAAATCGTACCATCTGAAACTGCATAAAAGTGGCAGTTTTGCCGCCGTCTATCTGCATGATCCTCTCGGCATTGCATTGAGTAATATGCAGCGTTATTACGAGCATCAGGTTGAACTCATGAACGAAATGGAAATGGCAAAAGGCCATGAACATTTCAAAACCGCCGTAATCTCGTATCGTACTTTCTATGATAAAAAACTCTGGAAAAAGGCGAAACGACAACGGCGTCAGCGAGGACCCAGTGGTTACGAAAAAAATTCGGATACGGACACGTTATTGCGAGATTGTGCGAAAGAAATGGATGGCGCATATATATCAGAAGAAATTTTAGCCGTAAAAAAGCGAAAAAAGATACGCGCTAAAATGCGAAAAGCCAAAACGGTGCATGTAGAGTTTTTGGATGCCAGGTTTAATGGAAAGTCACTCACTGGTAACAACCCTGACTTTGTCCACATCATTCCCGCCTTACTGGATTATGCAGAATTACCGAGCCCTTATTACCCGGCATTCTGGAGTGCGGTGCGTGGTGTTATACACTTCCTTAATATTGACCCCTGTCAGTTTGATTCAGCCATGGATCTTGCTGACGATGTTAAGCAGGAAAAAGGCAAGGCAGAAGAGGATATTGGGGTTAAATATCTAATCAGCCTGTTAAAACCAGACGACGCATATAAAGAAAAGCTACATAAAGCCTTATTCCCATCGAAAGGTCAGATTGACGAGTACAAAAAAGAATTTAAATTTGATGGGAGAAAATCAGAAGAACCCAATGGAAAGGGCGAGTACCGAGCCGCTGCATTAGCCGCATCCATAAATGAATACAAAAACCCACCTCGCGAATTAATGAAGAATATTGAGGATTCGCTTAAAGAGCCCGATAAAATAATTGCCGACTTTATCTACTGTTTTACCAAACAGTGGGAGTTGACTCAAAAAGGCAAGGTAACGGTTGATGTGGATGTGTTATTCAGGCTTGCGAAGGGCACAAATATCCCAGAGATTAAAGGTGCCGTACTGGTCGATCCAGGCAGTGTTGTCGGTGACAGGGTCATTGTCAGCGGTGATGTAACGATCTATGAAAAACTGAGTCGTTCCCAGCGTCGGGAAATGACAGAGGCATCGGTTAAGGGAAAGAAAAGTGACGTGATTCGAATCGTCGAACCGGGCACCAATACGGTAATAATGACAACCGAGATAGCCCAGTTACCAAACTATAAAGGTATTCCCTTAAAAATAACACACGAAGACTGGATGGAAGTATTTCGCAAGTTAGACTCCGACGGAACCGTGCGCGCACGGGCAAAGCTGGTTGTCGTGCCCACCGATAATGCCTATGCGATAAAATGGCATATCCCCGAAGCGAAAACGACAGCGGGTGTCTCGGCAACCGTAAAAGTAATGAAGGCAGCGGATAAGGGGTTGCCGCCAGTTTTAGCGGTGTTTGAGGCTTGGAATCTAATTTCAAGCGTATCGAAATTGTATAAAAAAGGATTTAACCCAAAAGATGCAGCTAGCACAATTATTTCTCTCATAGGGCTATCTTTTGCAATTGTAGATGTAACTGCTCGGCTAGCAGGCAATGAGGCTGCTGAGAGATTGGTGGCTAAAGTACCAGGGGCGGAAAAATTGGCAAAATATATGTATAAAAAGCCACTTGAATGGAAAAACTTTAAATTGCAAGGGATGGCAACTGCTGGGGCTGCGGTTGCTGGCCTAGGTGCAGTAATGGCAAGCTGGGATGCCGTCGAAAATTTCATGAATGATGACGATGATGCCGCCTCAGCTTATGTAGTGCAGGCAGTTGCCTCACTGGGCATAGCACTTGCGGGGCTCGGTCAGGCCGGGGTCGCAATCTTGGCTGGATTTGGCCCCTTTGGCTGGGCATTCCTTGCGGTTGCTATTATTGCCGGGATTATTGCCTACATGCTTACCGATACACCCCTGGAGAAATGGGCCAAACATGGACCACTCTCCGCAGAAAAAGACGCGCGTTTTACTGCGGAGTATAAAGATTACAAGAAATTTGATGCGGCTAAATCGCTAGAGGCACTAATGAGCTTGCTCATGCGCCCACGAATTACCGTCAAAGCCGATCCGGCGAAGACTCAAATTTCGGGCAGCTATAAATATTATGGCGCAATTGTCGAGGTTATTGCACCAGGATTTAAAGCCGGTAAAAGTACGCTGACAATACAGGCAACAGCACAAACAAGCACTAGTAATGCAAGGGGGCAGGCACATCGTACAACGTCCAGTCAAAAAGAAATGATACCGTATAAAATAGAACCCGTTTATCAGGATGATAAGAAAATTAATCAGATAGGCTGCAAATATTATTACACGGCACCTGTCGCTAAACATGTGAGGTTTAGAGCGCGGGTTCAACATAAGACAGAGGATCAACTTATTATCCCTACATTGCCAACAGAGGATCCCAAAGCCTATCATCCCGTAGAGATAGACAAAGAGGTACCGGGTTGGGCCTATGCAGATTCTAAACTAGGCAGGTATAAAATTTAATATGTCGAATAGTTATTACGCAGAGACCGCTTTTAACAGTCGCTCACCACGTGAATTACCGGTGTCACGGTTAGAAAAAGATACAGGAACAGTTCAGAGTTTAATTCGCCTTAATCCGATTACATCAAGGGGGCTATGGTGTTGTGAGTATTTGTCTTACATTGAGCTTGGGTTTATTGATTTACTGAACGATTCATCAAAGCAAAACCTTTCAGCAATGAGACAACCTGGTCATGAGGAACAGGAATGGGCCAGTTTCAAAAATCCAAGGGCCGTTGTCGAAGTGCTCCGTGGTATTTTTGCTTTTTTTTCCTGGGGAGCAGGCGTAGGCTCGATCTTAATTATTTTAATTACAAAGTTTCAGTTTGAGTCATTTGTTTTTGGAGCGATTGCTTATTTAATTCCAAAATCAATATTCCTAATCCTACATATGGCGCTCAAGAAAAATTGGGTAAAAGATAAAAACAATATTTTCCGCAAATGAACGCTAATTAACGCAAATAACAGCGGAAAA
>ENA-ORDP01000933-ORDP01000933.1-marine-sediment-metagenome-genome-assembly--contig:-NODE-933-length-17420-cov-3.044457_pt1 | contig 17420 bp, 17 predicted proteins | sample MGYA00248627_ERZ508539 | MGnify/ENA primary metagenome ERZ508539 (study PRJEB26208, sample SAMN05571518) | marine sediment metagenome | biome: deep sea; feature: Hydrothermal vent; material... | reverse complement strand
TTCAAATCTAAGAAATTAAAGTACTTTTGTGCTCCATCCTTAAGGTCTGTTTCTGACCATGAGCCATCGCAAGCAGTTCCCACTACAGGAAATTCAGGAGTAGTAATTTGTCTCTTCCCCAGTTGCCATGTGTAGCCACCTTTATTATCACCTTTACAAATCAATCCATTATAATGCGAAACACTGTCTACGCTCAGGTCAATTGCGCCTGCCGTAAATGTATTTCCTGTTGAAGTCTCGACATCGTTATAGAATGCAACAGTAGCACCACCTACGATGGCTCCTGTCACTCCTAACACAGCAAGACTAAGCAGTATTTTTTTCATACGCTTTAATATATTATTTAATTAATAATTTTAATAAACAAAGTTTACACGTCATTGTCTCCCGTGGCCCAAGACTTGAGCGTGCTTCCCCAAACATTCTCAAAGGAGTGAACTAAGAGAGGTATATAAAAGTCGACCTTCTTTTGCTTTGAGCTTCAAAGCTAATTCACGCCCACTTAGACTACGCCATTATTTTTCAAGTCGCAATATTGCCAATGTGCAATTCCTGTTTATATATTGTGCATAAGTAAAATATTCTCTCTTTACAATAAAAATATGCCTTTGTTGAGAGGTATAAAAAGAAATGCAAAAAAAGGGACTTGTGGACAACAGAACCCAAAATATCCCTATTAGCAATACTTACGACGTGTTTATATGGTCAACAAAAAGCCCCCTTGTTTATTTTTTATACTTAGGCACAATGACATCATGGACGATAAAGAAAAGAATTGGCTGTTGCACGAAAAATACGAGGGGAACGAAACAGCAGAATATAGGGCTGATCTTGTGCGCTTAAACGCAGGAGAACCCTTGGCATACATCATAGGCAATATGCCCTTTCTTGACTGCACAATAAATCTTTCTTCTCGGCCTCTTATACCACGCACAGAAACAGAATTTTGGGTTGGAGAAGTTATAGAAAACTCATGCGAGGACCGACCTAGCCTAAAAGTCCTCGATATCTTTGCCGGCTCAGGATGTATTGGTCTTGCCCTATTAAAACATCTGCCAAATGCACAGGTAGACTTTGCGGAAAAAAATAGCTCGCACATTACTCAAATAAAAGAAAATATTACAGCAAACAACATTGAGGCAAATAGGGCGAACTATTTTGCTTCTGACATGTTCGAGGATATTCCCCAAAAAGAGTACGACTATATTTTTGCAAATCCTCCATATATAAGCACGGAGGATATTGGAGCAGTACAAGAAAGCGTGCTTGCATGGGAATCCCCAGAAGCACTTTTTGCAGAAGATGGAGGTCTTTCTCTTATTAAAAAACTTATACAGACTTCCCGAGCATACCTGTCCCCCGCTGGAGCACTCTTAATAGAATTCAATACGCCACAGAAGGATGCCCTCGGGTCATTCCTTGCAAAAGAAAATATACATAACTTTTCATTTCATAAAGACCAATACAGTGCGTGGCGTATGCTTGAATTAAATTTTTCATGATACAATTTAATGATAATTAACTATTTTTTATACTATGACACTTAAGAAACCTTCACTAAAAATACTAATTACAGCTCTTCTGATTGTGGGGGCTGTTGCGTATTACTTTCTTGCTCCTAAAAAAGCACCTAACTACGAAACGGCTATTGCAGAGCTAAAGGATGTTGTTCTTGAAGTAAACATCACAGGAAATGTTAAGCCTGCAACTAGCGTGGACCTTGCCTTTGAAAAAGGAGGTCGTGTAAGTGGTGTATATGCACAAGTAGGAGATAATGTGTTCGCTGGGCAATTACTGGTCTCACTGGAAAATGGTGACGTATCTGCACAATTAGCACAAGCAAAAGCTCTCCTTGATACAGAAGAAGCAAGGCTTGCCAACATCCTAGAAGGCACTCGCCCAGAAGAAATAGCCGTACAAAAAGTAAAAATTGCAAACGCAGAAGTTAGTGTTTCTGAAACTAAAATAATACTTGAAAATAGCATCCGTGATGCATTTACAAAATCTGATGATGCCATACGTAATAGCGTTGATCAGTTTTTTACTTCCCCTCAATCACAATTTCCTCAACTTGAATTCACTGTGGCAAACATACAGCTTGAGATTAATATAGAAACTGGCAAATCAACTATTGAGGGCTTGCTGGATACTTGGAACACAGAGCTTGGTCTTGTTGGGTCAGATCCGTTTGGATACGCAAAAACTGCTGGCGACAACTTGAGCCAAGTCCAAAAATTGCTTGATAACATAGCCCTCGCTGTAAACGCACTAACCTCATCAGCTTCCCTTACTCAAACTACAATTGATTCTTATAAATCAGCTGTCTCTACCGCTCGTACTAATATAAACACTGCTGTTACTAACTTAAATACTGCAGTAAAAAATGCAAAGAGCGCATCTTCGGCTCTTACTCTTGCAGAAGAGGAGCTTGTCCTTAAAGAATCCGGATCTACTCAAAACACAATAGATGCACAAACTGCAACCGTAGCACAAGCGTCAGCAAGTATTCAAAACTATCAAGCACAACTTGCAAAGACTGTTATGCGCTCTCCAATAAGCGGTGTGTTGACTGCGCAGGATGCAAAAAAGGGAGAGGTTGCAGGCGCAGGCACTGTCGTTGCCTCTGTTATTTCTACGGGAGATTTTGAACTAGAAACATTCGTCCCTGAAGTTGATATCGCAAACATCGTAATAGGAAACTCTGCAAAAGTAACTCTGGATGCATATTCTGATGATACTATTTTTACCGCAAATGTAACTACCATTGATCCCGCAGAAACAGTTATTGAAGGAGTCCCTACATACAAAGTAATGCTTGTATTTACACAACAAGATTCTCGCGTACGTTCAGGAATGACTGCGAATATTGATATTTTAACCGACAAACGAACTAATGTTATTGCAATACCTATACGTTCAGTGATACGCAACGAAGGTCCAACAATATTTGTACGTATTCTAGAGTCAGATGGAAGTATCACAGAAACACCTGTAGAAACAGGGTTACGTGGTTCGGACGGCAATATTGAAATAACTTCTGGCGTAAACCTTGGAGATGAAGTAATCGTATTTATACCTAAAAACTAATCCGCCCCAATCATGTCTCTTATTAAAGTAGTAGATGTGACAAAAACGTTCGGCGAAGGCGACAGCGCAACCCATGCACTTCGTGGTGTTTCTTTTGATATAAAAATTGGTGAATTCGTAGCTATTATGGGCCCGTCTGGTTCTGGTAAATCTACACTGCTTCATGTTCTTGGTTTTTTGGACAGCAACACAAGCGGAACCTATCAGTTCGATGGAAAAACAATGGAAGACTACACGGATGATGAGCTAGCACATATACGCAATAAAAAAATGGGTTTTATTTTTCAGCAGTTTAATTTATTGCCTCGCACTAGTGTATTAGAAAACGTAAAATTGCCACTTCTATATTCTGGGACGAAAGAGTCTTTGTGGGATACTAAAGCGTTAGCAGCTATAAAAATGGTTGGGTTGGAGCACCGCACTGAGCATGAGTCTTCAGAACTATCTGGTGGTGAAAAACAACGAGTTGCTATCGCGCGTGCACTTGTTAATAATCCCAATCTTATATTCGCCGATGAGCCCACAGGAAACCTTGATTCGCTGTCGGGTGGTGCAGTCATGGAAACATTGCAGGAGCTGAATATAAACGAAGGGCATACTGTCATCCTTATCACACACGAAACATACACCGCCGAATATGCAAACCGTATTATAAAACTAAAAGATGGAGTGATTGAAAGCGATGCCCCTGTTCTTAATCGTAGAAAGAGTACGGATAAGTTTATTAAATGATGTTTCGCCCGCGAATTGGGTATCCGATTTGTCGGATTCCCAATTCGCGGAATGCGAAACATCACCGAGCTCTATCTTTAGATAGGGCTTGGTGCAAAAAATACCTGCCTGCCGGCAGGCAGGTATTCATTAACTTCATTATTTTTTAGCATAATTATGACATTTTTCTATACATTTAAAACTGCTATGCGTGGGCTAATGGTCAATAAATCTCGCTCGCTTCTTACAATGCTTGGAATTATTATAGGTATCACTGCAATAATTCTAATAGTATCAATTGGTAAAGGGGCTGAACAGCTCATCTTAAGTCAAATACAAGGTATGGGTGCCGACATAGTTGTTATTCGCCCAGGTAGACAGCCATCAAGCCTTACTGACTTAACAGATACTATTTTTGCCGACTCCTTAAAGACTCGTGACGTAGTTGCGTTAAGGAAAAAGTCTAATGTACCAGAGCTTATTGATGTTGTGCCAGCGGTTATAGTTCCAGGAAATATATCGTATAGAGGTAAAACATATCGCCCCATGATGTTTGGCTGGTCTGCAGAATTCATGGGGAGAATCATGAACATCTTCCCAGAGCGTGGTTCATATTTTGACGATAATGACATACGCACACGCGCAAGTGTGGCTGTTGTTGGTAAAAAAGTTGAAGAAGAGCTTTTCAATGGAGAAGATGCTTTAGGAAAAAATATTCGTATTAAGGGACGCAATTTTCGTATTGTTGCGGTACTCCCTCCTACAGGACAAACATTTTTTGGAGATATTGATACGATTGTTGTAGTTCCATACACTACTGCACAAATTTATCTTCTTGGTATCGACTATTACAATGAAGTAATGGCTAGAGTATCTAGCCCGAGCGCCATACCCCGTACTGTACGTGATATAGAAGAAACTCTGCGCGAACAACATAACATAACGAATCCAGATAAAGATGATTTTTTTGTTGTAACTCAACAAGGTATCGTTGACCAAGTTTCGGTTATATTGAGCGCGCTTACTGCCTTTCTTTCGTCTGTTGTTGCTATCTCTCTTGTGGTGGGAGGAATTGGCGTTATGAATATAATGCTTGTTTCCGTAACGGAAAGAACCCGAGAAATTAGTCTACGCAAAGCACTGGGGGCAACAGCAAAGAACATCCGCACACAATTCCTCATAGAAGCGATTGTTCTAACTGGAGTTGGAGGCTTAATTGGAGTTATCCTTGGCGCGGGACTTTCAATACTTGCATCATTCGGACTCTCTAAAGTTTTAACAACAGATTGGCAGTTTACTTTCCCAATATCCGCAACATTGCTAGGGCTTGGCGTGTCAGCTGGCGTAGGACTTATTTTTGGACTTTACCCTGCCCACAAAGCATCTAAAAAAAGCCCCATGGAGGCGCTCCGCTATGAATAAGCCTACTTGGGGGGTCAACCCCCAAGTAGGTTAGTACACATTGTAGCCTGCTTGTAAGTATGAAATAATGTATGGGTTATGAAAAAAGGCTTTACCTTGATTGAACTTCTTGTAGTAATCGCTATTATAGGCATCCTAGCATCTGTGATTCTCGCCTCCCTTAATACTGCACGAGATAAAGCAAGAATTGCAAAAGCGCAAGCTGAGTTACGCAACATTCGGTCTGCCATCGCGCTACTCGCAAGCGATACAGGTAAATGGCCAAATGGATGCCCTATAGGGCAAGTTGTTTCTGGTAACAATAACGAAATTGCACTAGACCAGTCAGCTGGAGCACTTATTGTTTCACCCGTTGTTGCAAATACTAACTTACCAGAATGTCTATGGACTGCTACAGATGTTGCAAGTTGGAAGGGTCCATACATACCTGAAACAGAAGACCCGTGGGGACTATCTTATGAATTTGATAATGACTATGAGCCCTATAATGTCTCCGGTGGCTGTACTCAGCCCTCTGGAGCAAAAATAGCTGCAATTGTTTCTTATGGCCCAGACGGAGTAGGTCGTAATGTGTATAATTGTGACGATATATTTTTAGAAATAAGATAACATGGACTTAAAAGAACAAATACAAAATCTTATTGAGGGTGATGTTGCTGATGATAAAAAAACTCTCCAAGAAAAAGCAAACGATGCTAGCCTTTTTGAGGTTATGCCACGACTTGTTGTATATCCAAAAAATGCAGATGATATAAAAAAACTTGTGACATTTGTTAATGAACACAAGGCGGTGGACCCAACGCTCTCTTTAACTGCACGTGCGGCAGGAACTGGCATGAGCGGTGGAGCACTTTCAAAATCTATCATTCTTGATGTGACAAAATACATGAACCACATTGGCGACATCTCTGAAACAGAGGGCGTTGTGGAGCCTGGTGCATATTATAGAGATTTTGAAACTGAAACACTAAAAAAGGGGGTGCTCATGCCCTCTTACCCTGCCTCAAAACGTCTGTGTGCTATTGGTGGTATGGTTGGTAATAATGCTGGTGGAGAAAAAACACTTTCTTATGGAAGCACAAAGGAATACGTACGCAAACTAAAAGTTATACTTACTGATGGTAATGAATACGAGATAAAACCTATCACAAAAGCAAAACTTGATGCCAAGATGTCTCAACAAGATTTTGAAGGAGAATTCTATCGCAAGCTTTTCACCCTTATTACAGAAAACGAGGATGTAATTAAAAACGCTAAGCCAAAAGTATCTAAAAACTCTACTGGCTATTTTATATGGGATGTATGGGATGGAAAAACATTTGACCTACCGAAACTTTTTGTCGGCTCACAAGGAACTCTTGGTATAACAACTGAAGCAACGTTTGGACTAATTAAACCAAAAACTCACTCAAAGATGGTTGTTGCGTTTTTAAAGGAGAAAGATTTTGAGAACCTCGGCGAAATTGTGAACACAGTGCTAACACATAAGCCGGAAACTTTTGAATCCTACGACGACGAGACGTTCAAACTCGTATTTAAATATTTCCCAGACATGGTGAAGGCTATGAAAGGACGCCTGCTAACACTTGCTTGGAGCTTCATACCAGAAGCATGGATGGTGCTAACAAAAGGATTTCCAAAACTAGTGCTTATGGCAGAGTTCACAGGAGATTCTGAAGAGGAAGTCGCATCACAAGCAGAAGTTGCACATAAAGATATAGCTCGATTTGGACTTAATACACGCATTACCACCGACCCGAAAGATGCAGAAAAGTACTGGGCAATCCGCCATGAAAGCTTTAACCTACTGCGCAAACACATTAAAAAAGCACGTACTGCTCCGTTTATTGATGATATTATTGTACTACCAGAACAATTGCCGGAATTCCTTCCACGCTTAAATAAAATTATGGGTGAATATGATCTTGTATTCACTATTGCAGGACACATAGGTGATGCAAACTTTCATATTATTCCTCTCATGGATTTCACAAATCCAACTTCTCAAAAAGTTTTCGAAGAACTTACAGAAAAAGTGTTTAATCTAGTATTTGAATTCCATGGCTCTGTTTCTGCGGAACACAACGACGGTATCGTACGGACACCATACCTACGCAAGATGTACGGTGATAGAATGTATGAGCTATTTGGTGAAATCAAAGATATTTTTGACCCCCAAAATATATTCAACCCCGGCAAAAAAGTAGACGGCACATGGAAATACACCATGAACCATATTGATACAGAATATTAAATGCTTGCATAAAGAGCAATTTTGTGAATAATCAAGTTAGAAATAGATACACGATCTTTAAATAAAACCTAGGAGGAACTACGCCATGTCTCCAAAACTTGAAGTGGTGCAATCTGAACAAAGCACTACGAAGCTACGTCCTGTCTCTGGTAAACGTATAAAGGGTAGTCGAGCGCTCATTGTAGGAGAAGATGTTTCTGCAAGCTGGGAAAATGACGTTCTTGGATCATTCCAAGAAGCAGAGGTACTAAAGGAACTTTTTGGAAACGAGGTATTAGATCTACCTGTTTCTGAAATACGTCCTGGCAAAACACAGCCACGTGATGAAATAGAGTTGCAACCATTACACGAACTGGCTGCAAGCATAAAAATAGCTAGCCAGCTTGTTCCAATCCTTGTTAAAAAAATTGAGGGCGATCCTAAAAATAAGTATGAAATCATGGAAGGAGAGCGTCGGTGGCTTGCTGTTCAAATCAACGGCAAGAATACCGTGCGCTCACTACTAGCTGACAAGGTTACTCATAAACAACAAGTAATCGTATCTACTGTTGCAAACTTCGGGCGTGAAAGCCATACACCAATTGAAAAAGCTAGAGCAATAAAAACACTTAAGGAAGCTTGCGGTTGGAACGTAGAGGCCACAGCAGCAATGTTTGACATGTCGGGTGTTTCTGCGTATAAGTATCTAAGCCTACTTGAGCTTGATGCTGAGGTGCTTGCTCTCATGAGTAAAAACTTGCCAGAGGATGCACGTCTCAACGTAACTTTAGCGACTGACATTGCAAAGTATAAATTCCCGCCAGAGCTCCAACGAGACTTCGCAAGAACAATGGTTGAAAATGGTATGCAATTAAGAAATGGCCGTACTTTTCTAAAAAGAAAAGCCGTGCAAGCTGGTTTGTCTATTCGTACAAGGAATAAGTCTCCTGCGGAAGACTACAGAAGTATGGACCGTGTGATCCAGTCTATACAAGATAAGGCGTTAGATCTTGTTGTTAACTTAGATGGTGAGAGGATGCGTGCAGCATTTCAAACAAGAAAACAAGGAAGCAAGGAGATGCTGCTGCAAAAAATAGGCAAAATTAAGGAGCTTCTAGACACTCTTAAGGAACGTATCTAAAAATTATTTTCGATATTTTTAAGTATCTCCTTGCATGTTCCATGCAAGGAGATTTTTTATTGACAATGGTATAGAGAGTCTATAGTATGGGCGAAGACAGTATACATACCATACATGCAATCTATATAGGAGCGTCCCATGAAAAAAAATGGTAAGAAAAGGCAGAATGATAGGGTTTTGGCAAATTTTAGCCTTGTTAGACGAATTGCATACCACATACTGGTAGATTTGCCATCTAGTGTTATCGTTGATGACTTAATACAATCTGGAATGGTAGGATTGCTTGAGGCAGATGAAAATTATGACCCAAACCTAGGAGCTTCGTTTGAAACTTATGCCGGTATACGCATACGTGGTGAAATGCTTGATGGATTGCGAAAATCCGATTGGGTGCCAAGATCTGTGACTAGGTCACTACGTAAAGAGTCTGATGCAAGAAAAATAGTAGAGAATAAAAAAAAGAAACCAGCAACAAACAGAGAAGTTGCAGAAGAAATGAATATACCTTTTGATGAGTATACTAAAAAAAGTGCCTACGCCGCACACGCAATATTACACTCACTTGACACATTTCCAAGCAAGACCAACGAAGACAACAGCATGCATACGTACACCAAAGATGCAAATGCATTGTCTCCGTTAGAAATATTGGAGCATAATCAACTTGCCGATATTGCAAATATTGTACTTGAAAAAATGCGAGCCAAAGACAGGTTTGTTTTTAAGGTCTATTGCGATGAAGAACTTGTGCTAAGAGAGATTGGAAATTTATTTTCTGTTTCTGAAAGCCGTGCATGCCAGATGTTGGGCGTTGCTATAAAAGAGTTTTGTGCTGGTATGGATTTATATATAACAGGAGAATTCAATGCTTAATCCCTTCGCTTTTTGCTTAGGGATTTTCTTTTTTATAACTTATCCACAGGTGTGTAAATACCTATTGTATTTTTTTTATATAAATATATAATCATAAATGTAGTTGGTTTCTTTGGAAAGCAACTACACTGAAAAATACCATCCGCAAGGTTGGTATTTTTCATGTCTGGGGTAACAACATGTTTTAAATATAGATTTAAAACATGTTGTGCTATGCCTTCAAATTTCCCACAATCCTATCCAATAGCTCTTCTTTGCCAACTCCTTTCTTTGCAGAATATCCAAAAGTTGGAAAATCTGTTTGCTCTTTTATTTGTTTTATATTTTTATTTCGCTCACGCTGATTAAGTTTGTCTATTTTATTTGCTACTATAAGCACTTCGTAATTACTCTCTCTCAAAATCTCTAGCATGTCCAAATCAAGCTTAGTGACACCAACCTGTGCATCAACTATTAGTATCACCTTTCGGGGGGTTGCCTCCGACTCAGTCAAATACCAAATAATCATTCTGCGTAATTTATCAGAATTCTTTTGACTCATCTTTGCATATCCATACCCTGGCAAATCTACAAAATACACCTTTTTGTTTATAAGAAAAAAGTTGAGCTCCTGTGTTTTCCCTGGAGTTCCACTGGCCTTCACTAAACTTCTTCTCCCTAAAATTGAGTTTATAACACTAGACTTACCAACATTAGAACGCCCTGCAAAAACAATTTGGGGCACACCATCAGAGAGGATATCATCAGTCCCTTTTATTCCTTTTATAAAATCAGCGCTATTTATTATCATAGTATTTTCTTAAGTTTTATGCGTTCTTATATCCCCAAGGAGCTCCTAAGCTCTTTGCTCGGCTCCCATGCAGGCTCAAATGTAATCTCTACTCGTACATGACCAGCACGACTGCTTCCCAGCTCCTCAACAGCTTTCTCAACCCCTAAGATTAGATCGTTTGCAAATGGACAAAATGGACTAGTGAGTGTCATTAAAACTTCCACTCCTTCATCATCAATTGTTATTTTATAGATAAGACCAAGGGTCCATATATCTATACTCAGCTCCGGGTCTTTTACTAGCTTCAATTTTTCAATTACGTCTTTTTCTTTTAAATCTCGCATAGTTTTATTTTTTCTTATTTAAAATTCCCTCAAATCCTACTTCTTCAATCTTCTTTATTAACTCTGGGCCACCAGACTCTATAATGGACCCGTCTGATATAACATGTACTTTGTCGGGAGTGATTAGGTCAAATAGCTTTACATTATGCGTAACTAACAAAAAGCCCGTTCCCTCTTTTCGCAGTATCTCTATACCAGCACAAACTTTTTTTAATGAATCTATATCAACACCAGAATCAATCTCATCCAAAAATGCAAATTTTGGTGAAAACAGTGCCAGCTGTAATATCTCTGACTGTTTCTTCTCTCCACCAGAGAATCCCACATTAAGATCTCGCTTAAAAAGCCCTGGAGACACGCCAATTTCCTTAATCTTATCATTGAGCAACGTGTTGAACTCAAATATGGTCATTGTCTCATTGCCATATAGTGCCTGATAAGTTTTATAAAGAAAGTTCGTCATCGAAACTCCTGCGAGTTCTGGCAAGTTCTGCATGGAAAGGAATAGCCCTTTCTTTGCCTTTTCATCAGGCTTTGATGCGCTAATATTCACATCATCAAACATGAACTTGCCAGATGTAATTTTATATTCTGGGTATCCAAAAAGTCCGTTTAAAATGCTCGACTTACCAGAACCGTTGGATCCCATGAGCACATGCACTTCTCCAGATGAAATGCTCAAAGAAATGTCTTTTGCTACTTCTTTTTCTGGTACAGAAATATTTATGTTTTTAATTTCAAGCTTATGCATGGTTTGGTAGTTTTTTAATTATTGCAGTAACTGCTTGGTATGGTAAAAGCGCACATTGGCTTCTTGATGGGCTAATAGGAATACCTAGTAAATTATACACATCTCCCGGCGAAATTAAACGCAATTCATCTATTGTCATACCCTTTATTTTGTCCGTAAACATAGATGTTGATGCTTGGCTTATCGCACACCCTTCCCCACTAAAACCAGCATCAATAACTTCACTGTCTACTATTAGAAGCTCTATAATTAAAGAGTCTCCGCAAGATGGATTACTCGCTTTTTCGCTAAACGAAACCTCCGACAATTTTTTCTTATTATGCGGGTGTCGGTTATGCTCTAGTATATTTTCTTTATAAAGTTCTTCGTCCATGGTTATTTATTGAATACTTCTTTTGCGCGTTTTATGCCAGCAACAAGCGCCATTACATCTTCTTCTGTGTTGTATAAATAAAAACTAGCCCGTGCTGCAGAGCTCACATTAAGCTCCTTCAGCAAAACCTGCGCACAATGGTGCCCAGCACGAAGAGCAATATGCATATCACTCATAATTTGCGTAATATCATGAGCATGTATGCCGTCTATTGTGAATGTAACAATCCCTATGTTTTTTGCTACATCATTTTGACCCAGAATATTTACTCCTGAGATTTTCTTGAGTTCGTTCAGCGCTAGTTCTGTTAACTTTTCTATATGTGCATGAATTTTATCTATGCCAATTTCTTCAAGATAGAGCACTGCCCTACCAAGACCAATTGCCCCTGCAATATTTGGAGTTCCTGCCTCAAAACGTCCTGGTGTCTCTCTCCACTCTGCAGAATGTGGCTCAACATCAAGCACAATTCCTCCTCCAAAAATACCAGGTGGCATGTCTTCGAGGTGCTCCCGCTTGCCATAGAGTACTCCAATGCCAGTAGGCCCGCACATCTTATGTCCTGAAAAGTATAGGAAGTCTGCGTCAAGTTCTTTAACTCTAACTTCCATATGCCCAACTGCTTTTGTTGCATCTAATACAAATAGCGCTCCATGCCTATGGGCTAGCTTTGCTAAACGCTTAGAATCGTTTATTGTTCCTAGCACATTGCTTGCAAGCGATGTCACAACAATCTTTGTGTTTTTATCTATAATCTCTTCCGCAATATCATAATTAAGCTCATATTCTGAGGTTATAGGAATGTAGCGCAAAGTTGCCCCCGTACGGCGAGCAAGCTCTTGAAGTGGCACAAGGCTCGAATGGTGCTCCATATGTGTAGTCACAATCACATCACCTCTTCCTAAATTTAAATGTCCCTCAAGAGCGTACATCAACATATTGGAAGCAAGAGTTGCGCTAGGAGTAAATATTACCTCCTCATGAGATGCACCAATAAAGTTTGCGATCGTTTCTCGTGCTTTCTCGTAAGATAGCGTTGCCTCTTCTCCTATTTTATATAAGCTTCTGTGTACATTGGAACGATACTTTGTGTAGTAATCATTTATTGCCTCTAGTACTTGTTCTGGGGTTTGTGAGCTTGCAGCACTATCAAGATACACAAGTTTTGGGTTGTGTTTAAAAATAGGAAAGCTTTTTTTAATTTTATCTGGGTCTAATATGTCCATTGTTTTTAATTCTCCACCAGAGCCCTTTTTTAAAGAGCTCGGTTCCGGGCTAAGCATATTGCTTAATTCTCCACCAGAGCCCTTTTTCAAAGAGCTCGGTTCCGGGCTAACGGCTTAAGCCGTTAGCCCTCCATCTCGAGTTCTATTAATTTATTGAGCTCAAGAGCATATTCAAGTGGCAATGCTCGCACAACTGGGCTTATAAACCCGCTTATAATAAGCTTCACTGCTTCTTTTTCAGAAAGCCCCTTGCTCTGTAAATAAAATATCTCTTTTTCACCTATGCGTCCAACTCGTGCCTCGTGCGCAATAGACACGTCGTCATTTTCACACTTAACTTCTGGGTGAGTATTCGCCGTTGATTTATCATCTAAAATAAGTGAATCACAGACAAGAGAGGATACAGCGCCTTTTGCTTTTGGACCAATTTTCACAAGTCCACGATACTCAGAAATTCCTCCATCTTTTGAGAGCGTCTTGGAATTTATAATTGACTTTGTGTCAGGAGCAAGGTGAATAGACTTACCTCCGACATCTTGAATTTGACCTTTACCAGCAAACACGACTCCAAGGCTCTCACTCTTTGCACCTCGTTCAAGAAGAATTGACGACGGATAAAGCATTGTCACTCCCGAGCCCATGTTGCCATTGAGCCATTCCACAAACCCCTCTTCGTAAACAAGCGCTCTCTTTGTGTTTAAATTATATGTATTAATCGACCAATTTTCTATACTTACATATTTTATTTTTGCATGCTTCATTACAAAAAGCTCTACACACCCAGCATGAAGTGACGAAGAATTATATCGTGGCGCAGAACACCCTTCAATGTATTCTACCTCCGACCCTTCTTCAGCAATAATAAGAGTATGCTCAAATTGCCCACTTCTCTCTCGATTCATACGAAAATATGCTTGAAGTGGCATACCCACCTTTACCCCATTTGGTACATATATAAAAGTGCCCCCACTCCACACCGCAGCGTGAAGCATGGTAAATTTGTGGTCTTTTACAGGCACGTTGTTTGTCATAAAATATTTTTTGACCAAGGCGGGATATTTTTGCACGGCCACATCCATATTTTCAAATACTACTCCCTTATCTTTAAGCGATTCTTTAAGTTTATGATATACGACCCCCGAATCATATTGTGCTCCAACCCCACCCAGATATTCTTTTTCTGCTTTTGGGATACCTAGCTTATCAAAAGTATCTTTAATTTCTTCTGGCACATCAGCCCATTTATCAGACTCTGGTGTAGACGGATCCACAAAATAAATCATGTTTTCTAAATCAAGTCCAGATAGGTCAGGTCCGAACTTCGGCATAGAAGAAGATTCAAATGCATGCAGTCCTTCCAAACGCTTTTCAAGCATCCATTTTGGCTCGTTCTTTGACTCTGAGATACGACGAACGAGGGTCTCTGAGAGGCCCTTCGTTGGCGTCTTTTCTGCTTTTTGTATCTTTATAGGCATAAAAACAGAATTGTAACACACTTGACATACTCTGACAAATATGAGAATCTGACATGAGACTTGTACATACAATGCAACCAAAGAGGGTCACCCCATGCCTATACCAAGCAAAGACTTTAACACCGTAGAAAACATGCTAGATTACATGAGAATACACAGAGAAACTCCTCGCGCTCTCGTATCTATAAAACACATAGCACAATTACTATATCTTTCTGGATATGATATTTCTCATCTATGTTCTGACGTAATACTTAATAATTTTTTTTCATTGCACGGTATTGAATTGGACGAATATATACAACTAATTCATGAAAAAATTGAAAAATGTACAATTCCTAATGACTGGGAGGAAAGCTTCGAGAAGCTGTTCATGAAGAAAACAAATTCATAATAAAGGATCCTCGCAGCAAGCTGACGAGGTATTCGTTGAACTCGCTTCGCTCATACTGTCCCGATGCAAGCATCGGGGTATTGACCCTTTGTTAGCTCCTCGGCTCGGAAGCACAAAAGCTGCGCTTTTGTGCTTCGCTCGCTCTACGTCGCTAATAAACTACGAAACGACACTCGGCGCCATACGGCGCCCTTTTTTTATCTAATATATTTCAATTACTTCAGTATACTGGAGTATATAATGTACATTTCTAGTCCAACATTTATGTATACTACGTCCTCACTAACTACTAGACACTGGGTGTCTAGTAGTTAGTGAGGACTTGACACAAAGCCACAAACGTGGAAAGATTGTGCTCAGAGCGCTTATTACAGTAATCTTGCCCCCTCTCAAGGAGATGCGTTATGTGTGAAATAGACGGTATGGATTGTGGTTCAGTACGTAGATTAGTTGGAATCACATATGGAGAAGCCGAGGACACTCTCGAGCTTTTATGTTTAGCAATACTTTCTATATCTGAAAAAATCCACGATAGACTTGGGTGGACGACAGCAGGAATAGCCCAGCTTCATAGAGAAGTAGCCCTACAAAGTCTCTTGGAATTTGTATCAGTCAATGAAAAAAAAGAGTGCGATAGAAGAGCTGTCTGTATACTTCTTAACGGCCTGCTTCGATTCAGAAGAGATCCTATTGCTATTTCTCACTTCCTGGAAAAAGTTGATATGGATGTTCCGCTATCGATTAGGCAACTAGTCTAGTCGCATAGCTACGACGCTTCAAATAGCCCAGCATTGAAAATGCTGGGCTATTTTTTATATATTAATAGTTTCGCAACCTCTGAACTTTTTCGTGATGACGAATTTTCTCTAATGCTTTTGCTTCGATTTGTCGAATACGTTCACGTGTTACACCAAACTCTTTTCCTACTTCTTCAAGAGTATGCATAACGCCATCTTCAAGCCCATGACGCATTTCAAGAATCCTTCGCTCTTTTTCCGAGAGATCCTCTAGGATTTCTGTAATTTGGTCAGCAAGTATTCTTCGTGCAGACTCCTGGTCCGGAGGAAGCACTTTGTCGTCAGGAATAAATTCTCCCAATACACTTTTATCGTCGTCATCTCCTACTGGCTTTTCCAGAGATACAGTATCCTGATTAATCTTGGCAATCATGTGCACCTTTACAATATCTAGTTCCATCTCTGTTGAAATCTCTTCTGGTAGAGGCTCTCTCCCTAAATCTTGTGTTAGGCGCCGTACAACTTGTTTGTATTTTGCAATCGTCTCTACCATGTGCACAGGAATACGAATAGTTCGTGACTGATCAGCAAGCGCACGAGTTATTGCTTGCCTAATCCACCATGTTGCATACGTTGAAAACTTAAATCCCTTTTGCCATTCGAATTTTTCTACAGCCTTAAATAACCCCAGATTTCCTTCCTGTATAAGATCCAGAAGAGTTAGGTCGGGACTTCTTCCCACATATTTTTTTGCTATAGAAACAACTAACCGAAGGTTGGCACGGGCAAGTAGTTGACGTGCCTCGTTATCTCCTTTTTCTATGCGCTTTGCAAGTTCTTTTTCTTCGTGTGCAGTAATAAGAGAGTATCTACCAATCTCTTTCAAATACATCTGAATGGAGTCGTACGTACTATCTCCCCGCTTATATACATTTTTACCTTTTAATACATCTTTACCCTCACTCACATCTAAAAGATCCCCACTCTCAAGAATATCGATGCCAGCTTCTCCAAGCCTTTCATAAAATTCCTCTAGAAACACTATATCTGACTCAATCGTTGGAAATTCTTTTATTATTTCATTGTATGTTACAAAGCCATGCTCTCTACCTCTTTTAATCATACCCAAAGCTTTTTTCTCAATCGCTGTGGCTTTTTTACTTAATTTTTTCCGTGCTACTTTTTTTACAACTTTCTTTACCGCTTTTTTCTCGCCTACGCGTTGCGCACCTGACTGCGAGCTCTTTCGCTCAGACAAGCGTACAGGCGCCACCTTCTTCTTTGTTTTTTTTATTACTTTCTTTTTAGATACAGTTTTTTTGCCTATCCGTGTATTACGCGCAGATGTGGCAACTTTCTTTTTTCTTATTACCTTTTTCGTTGTTTTCTTAGGTAAAGTTTTTTTAGTCTTGTGAGCTACTTTCTTTTTCGCTTTAGGCATATGTATATACTATTATTTTTTACTAAAATTCCCTAGCTTCTTTATAATTGTATTGCATGTTTCTTGTAAAACTTGCATATTTTTTTTATCACCAGAAGCTTCTGCTTCTTTTAGTGCCTTCATTGCAACAGTAAATTCTTCACGCAATAAATCGTCCTCCAGATTAATAAATAATTCTTTAATTTCTTCCACTGTGTCGTCTCTTTCTCCATACTCAATCTCTGCTTCAAATATATATTCTTTTTTCTTATCTGCATTAGCTTCATATAGTTTTTTTAATGACTCCTCATCGGTAATTCTCTTCAACTCTTCTTCAAAATAAGCAATGTCTATATCGGGCTTTTTCTTTTCTTTCTGCCACAAGAGCACTCCACCAATTTTACGCTTTATTCTTTGGCGACGAGTTCTTTTGTCTGTGATAATCTCATCTTTTAGTTGTT
>ENA-ORDP01000932-ORDP01000932.1-marine-sediment-metagenome-genome-assembly--contig:-NODE-932-length-17438-cov-6.897774_pt1 | contig 17438 bp, 13 predicted proteins | sample MGYA00248627_ERZ508539 | MGnify/ENA primary metagenome ERZ508539 (study PRJEB26208, sample SAMN05571518) | marine sediment metagenome | biome: deep sea; feature: Hydrothermal vent; material... | reverse complement strand
TGCTGTCGAATTTTTTAATAGGCGTTGTATCACTTTAATTTACCCCGTTAGCCTGTTGTAACACCCTGAAATTGATTGGATTGATCAGAACCGGCGACACGGATACCCCCGCTCGGGCCGACGGAATACTTTACATTTTGCGTTGCCGGCGTTCGGGGTGTAGTACCTCTTGTACATGTAACAGATTGTTTTTTAATAAAAATACCATGTCTGGCACAGAGTTTGCTTCATAATTGGCTGTCGGGCGCTGCTGGCGCCGGGTCGCAAGGCCCGCTGCCCCACCCGGCATCAGTCTTTAAATCCTTCGGAGGAGAAGTTTTATGAATGCAAGAAAAACTATACTGAGTTCCGCAATGGCCTTGGCCATGGGCGGCGTTAGTCTGAGTGCTAACGCAGCCCTGACCACCAGCGCCGTGCTGAATTTCGATCCGGGGGTAGGCGCCTGCGCAGTCTCTGGCACCTACCCGTATAACTGTTCCTATGGCGCGGTCGCTATGACCGGCGGTTCCTACTTCAGCATGAACGGCGGCCCGGACCCGATATTTCAGAATTCTTCAGATGCGGGTTACCCGTTTCCCACGGCTCCCAGTGGTGGCGGCATCCATATCGGTGTCGCCATGCCAGGCCCGGTCGGTAACCATACCGGCCTAGTCGATGACAGTGAGAGTCCCCAGGTCGATGCACCGTGGATGTTCTTTAATAACACCGGTATGCACTTCGTCGAGACCCCTATCACGGTCGTTAACAACGACGTGAATAACGATGGCGGCTTTACCAAGACGCTGGATTTTAGCGGCTGGCGCGTGGGCTGGGGTAATGTCAACTCCATCAACATGGGTGGCGACACGGCTAACTTTACTGAAGATACTACTATTGCCACCATTACCTGCAACTTGGCAAGCTGTTCCAACAGCAGTACATACGTGCTGGATTATGCGGCCCATGTGCCGCTGTTAGATGCTTCCGGCTTCGGTGGTGTGCCTTATGCCCTGCACCTGGTAGGTACTGTCAGCTCGGTACCGGTGCCGGCCGCAGCTTGGCTGTTCGGCTCCGGCCTGCTTGGCTTGGTGGGCGTGGCGCGGCGGCGTAAAAACAGCTGAACGCTTGACCCCGGAGGAGCGGGCTTTTACCTCTTTGTGGGTATACTCGCGACTCTGTAGTTTGGAGAAAATGACGGGGCGCATTGCGCCCCGTCTGTACTTCACTATTTCAGGGGGGCGTGGGGTTGTTCGTGTGTAGAACCCAATGTCTTGGTTTTGCCGTACAGCGCAGTATCCAACTAAGAACGAAAAAACAACGATACCGCACTGAGGTGACCCGGATGCCGGCGGTATCCAGGTGGCCGGTTTTGAGAACCGGTAGGTCGGTACTTCATCCAGTTATCCCTAGCCCATTTTGCAACCGATTATATTATGGTGGCAAGGGGTGTAGTACGACTGCGGATCTGCTCTTGGTACCCTTTATCACTGTGGGTCCTAATCTAGTGACAAAGACCCACGCCAGTAGCATCATACAGTCGGCGCACTGCTGCTGAGACGCAGCCTGGATATTAGGAGAAAGATCATGAATACAATTACCCCTCTCTTTGGTTATGCAGGTCGACAACCCCTTGCCGGCAAATTTGATTCCTTCTCCCTAAGAAAGGGGTTCAACCGGGCATTCATCGTTTTCCTCGCCGCTTTCCTGCTCCTCCAGGGCTGTACCAGCGTCAACACCTTCCCGACTATCGCCCGGGCCGGTGATACTGTCTCAGTCATGGTAGGTGGTACGGAAAAGGCGCGCAAGAACACCATTGCGGTCACTCTGACGGATATCAATGGTACAACTTGGGATCTGCAATCTCTGGGACTGGTACGTTCGGTATTTAATCTGCGGATGGATGGGCGCGCCGAAGGCCTGCATTATTCCCCGTATCTGGATAGTTATGTCTCTTGGCTCTTTGGCCATGAGCCGGTACAGACGGTCTTGGTTACGGATCTTCCCCTGGATGCTGCACCAGGCAAAGCGTTTTTGACTATATCGCTTAGTGTGAATGATGACAGCTCAGGTGTTTCAGATCCCTTTACGGTCGCCTTGGAGCTCATCGGCGGTGTGGGTGCTCCAGATAATTTTTTGCGCTCTGCCTTTGGAGGGGTGGCAACCGTGGGGTTTGACCGGCTGGAACCCGCACCCCATGCCAAGATCAGTTTTGGTAGTACCGGTGCGGAGGAAATTGGGGCGGTATCCCTGGTGGTGGATTTTGACGAAACGGTTCTTAATCCGGATGATATTAACATCTATGTTCCGGAATCGACGGTGCGTGGCTCCTATGCAGCAACCGGAGCCTTCGGCAAAACCCAGCGCATGGTGTACTGGCACCAGGATGGGCGGCAACTCTATGCGGATGTGGTTGCTCCGCAGGGGATACAGGCAAGATACCTGCAATTGTATTTGATCCATCCGCGGGGACTTTCAGGATCACCCAACATCAGCCTTACGAGTGCGACCATATATGATCTAAATGGCGTTGAAATCGTTGTTCCAGTTAACCTAGAGTATTTCCCATAGATTTCAATATCCAGAAACCAGGCTGCTTGAAGCCCGGGAGCTGTACAGACAATCTGCTGGGTTTATCGATGGGCCTGGTTCAGACTGGGGGCAGTTCGCTGGAACTGTAGGATGGAGCGGTGAAACGGGCTCTTCATGTTTTATTGCGCCGTTTCCATCAGCGACTCCAGAAATAATTATTGCCATGACAAAAGCTGATACCTCAACTGTGCTCAGACAGGCGTTGGCGCTCATTGAAGACAACAGAATAATGGAGGCCAAAGCGCTCTATGAACGGCTATGTGCGATTGATAAAGGCAATCCGGAGGCCTGGTCTGGTCTGGGGATAGTCAACGATAAGCTGGGAAGCCTGGATCAAGCAGCCTCATGCTATCGACGAGTGCTGAAAATTAAACCGCAGATAGAGCGGGTTCATTACAGTCTGGCGAACGTATTGCGCCGGCAAGGGAAAATCGCCGACTCCGTGCCGTATTACCGCGAGGCATTACGGCTCAAACCGGATTTCGTAAGGGCTTGTGGTGAACTTGCCGAGGCGCTCCGGTTACAGGGAAAACTGAACGAGGCGGTGGAGGTCTATCGCGACCTCTTAAGGGTTAAGGCGGATGCCGCTGAAGTACATAATGATCTGGGCGATATGCTGAAGCGCCAGGGTCAGTTCGGGGAAGCGGCCAAGTGTTTTCAGCGGGCGATACGGATCAAGCCGGAACTGGCCGCGGCGCACAGTAACCTGGGGAGCGCCTATACGCTCCAGGGCAGGTTGCAGGAGGCGGAAGAAAGTCACCGCCATGCAATAAAACTGAATCCCGACCTGGTATATGCGGACAGCAATTTTCTCTGCTGCCTCAATTATTCTCCTGCACACAATGGGGAACAGTTGTTCGCAGAGCACAGGCGCTGGGCGGCCAGGCATACCGCCGGGGTCCACGCATTTACGGAATATTCGAACACACCCATTCCCGGTCGCTGCTTACGCATTGGGTACCTGTCCTCGGATCTGCGCAGGCATCCGGTGGCATTTTTCTTGTTACAGATTCTTGCCAATCACGACCCTGCCGAGGTGGAGGTGATCTGCTATTCGCAAGGCATGCGGCCCGACCCCATTACGCAACTCTTCCGCTCGCTCGTGAACGGTTGGCGTCACATCTATAATATGGCGGATGACCAGGTGGCGGAAATGATCCACCGTGATGGTATCGATATCCTGGTCGATCTTGCCGGGCATAGTGGTAATCACCGGCTTACCGTTTTTGCCCGCAAGCCGGCACCGGTGCAGGTTACTTATCTGGGGTACCCCAATACCACGGGACTTTCCACGATGGATTATCGTCTTACCGACCAGTGGGCGGATCCACCAGGAATGACGGAAGAATATCATAGTGAGCAACTGTACCGTTTGCCGCATGGTTTTCTGTGCTATCAGCCCGCACCTGATTGTCCTGCGATCGAAGCACTGCCATCGATCGGATCGGGATACATTACCTTTGGTTCGCTTAATAATTTGGCCAAAACAACACCTGAAGTCATCGCGCCGTGGGCATCGATTCTTCATGCCGTTCCCGGCTCGCGACTATTGCTCAAAAACCATTCCCTGGTCGATGTCGTTACACGGGAGCGCTACTATTCCATGCTGGGAGAGCATGGTATCGGGAGGGAGCGGGCAGATTTGATGGCCCCCATCGCATCCCATGGGGATCACCTGGCACTGTACAATCAAATCGATATCGCTCTGGATACCTTTCCCTACAACGGTACGACTACCACCTGTGAAGCGCTGTGGATGGGGGTGCCCGTGGTTACCCTTGCCGGGCAAATGCATGCGGGCCGGGTTGGTGTTAGTTTGTTGACCCAGGTCGGGATGCCGGAGCTTATTGCCGGTGATACAGATACCTATGCGGCTATCGCAATCAAGCTTGCGCACGATCCTGGCAGGCTATCGGGTATGCGCGAAAGCATGAGAGGCAGGGTGATGAATTCATCCTTATGTGATGGAAAACGTTTCGCCCGGGAGTTGCAAAAGGCCTATCGCGAGATGTGGAAAATATGGTGTACCAAGCGGCATGATGCTGATGAAAGAACGTAATGAAGGAAGATTATCATCCGCCTCAAAGGTGACCGAGACAAACCCGCTTCAGGGTATGCGCGTGTGTCTTTTCCGTTGGGAAGGTAACAAAATTGTTGAAGACATCCTCCCTGCGCTGCGGGACAGCGGGTGCGAGGTATCGGTTCTGGAAGTCAGAGTGCAGTCTATCCAGACGCCGGGCGGTAGCAAAACGGCCTTCACCGTAGACGGGAGAGGCGAGTATCTGACCTACTTCTACCGGAAGATTGAAGCTTTTGACCCTGATTTGATTCTGCTGTGCAACAGTCATGGACTCGACCCCCATGGCTTGCTCTATGCCATTGCGGAACTCAAAGAGGTGCCGCTGGTTAACTGGTTTCTCGATAATCCCTATTTCTTTCCCATGATGCGGCATCCCCGCAGTTTCCGTTTTATCAGTTATGCCGTATTCGATTCAGCGTACGTAGAACAAATGCGTAAGGATGGCTATAAAGGCGTATTTTCATTGCCGCTGGCAGTGAATCCCTATCGGTTTGAAAATATAAATGCAGTAGTCGATAAGCCTGAATGTGGCGTGCTTTTCGTGGGCAGAAGCGGATTGAATAACATCCAGTCGGTTTTCAGGGATATCGAAACGGGCACCGGTAAAATGCCGGATTGGGTCAGAAGGAAGGTTAATGAGACCGTTGAGGAAGGCGCATCCTTTCTTCAAGCGTATCCGGATAAGGCGCCTCAGCTATTTCTTAAAGATTATGCAGCACAAAACCCGCAGTATGCTGATTTTTACAACCATCAGCATATCATGCCGCTTATTTCCAGCATTATCGATTTCAAGGCATCATTTTATCTGCGGCGAGACATTATTAATTCCATTGACTATGTGGATATTGCTGTGGCTGGCGATGAGCCATGGCGGGAACATATTCGTGCCGGCATCCGGTTTCTGGGGCGTTTGCCCTATCAGACCATCGGTACAAATTATAGCAATGCGGTAATCAACCTGAACATATCCCGCTATCAACTGAGGACGACTATGAATCAGCGAGCATTTGATGTGCCGACCGCTGGCGGTTTCCTGATTACTGATTATCGGCCGGGTGTGGATGAGCTGTTTGAACTCGATAAAGAAATTGTCTGCTACCACAATCCAGACGATTTACAGAAGAAGATTCATTACTATATCGAGCGCCCAGTGGAGCGTTCTGCAATCGTGCAGTGTGCACGCAAACGTATCCTGCAGGAACATACCTATGCCCGGCGGCTAATACAGTTGGTTGGCAACCTGCGAAAGACAGGTGTTGTAAAGGGAAAAGTGGAGCGGGGGGCAATCACAAAACATAACTTGGGGGATGAATTGCGCCCATATCTGCTAAAGTTGACCGATTGGTTCCAGAAGAACGGTCTTGCTCATGAGTCGGCCATCTTCGGGCGGAAACTTGAAGAATCATCCTGAATCCGACAGACCTTAGGGAAAGGTATTGTATGTCAAGAAAATTACATATTGGGGGTAAAATTCCAGCACCAGGGTGGGAGATTTTGAATGTGATTCCTGGGCCGTATACTGACCATGTTTACAACGCAAATGATTTATCACAATTTACAGATTGTATATTTTCTGAAATTTATGCGTCACATATCGTTGAGCATCTCGATTACAAGGGTGAATTATTATCTACTCTAAAAGAATGGAAGCGGGTGTTGGAACCAGGCGGAAAGATATATATAAGTGTCCCGGATGTTGATGTATTAGCAAAACTATTTCTGGAGAAGGGTCGCCTGACATTTGGCGAAAGGTTTCATGTTATGCGTATGATATTTGGTGGGCATGTTGATGCATATGACTACCATGTGGTTGGTTTAAATGAAGAGTTTTTAATATCTTTTCTGAGAGATGCCGGGTTTGAGTCTATGGGAAAAGTCGATGAATTCGGTATTTTTCAGGATACCAGTAGCATGAGGTTTAAAGAAGAGCTTATTAGTCTGAACTTAATAGCAGTAAAGCCAACTGAAGATAAATATAAGAACACCAGGCGGAATGATCCGTGTCCTTGCAATAGCGGGAAAAAATATAAACATTGTCATGGGAAGATTGCCTAGACTACGCGGCTGGTTTCTCTTGAGTCTTAAGGCAGCGATGAAATCATTTCTCTCCAAAACGGGCGCAATTATTTCAGCGATTGTAATTAAAAGTCTTTAGTGGACCGGCGCAAACATCTTCCAGGACGGCAATTTCCCCTGGAGTAAGAATTTCCTTATAGGAACCTATTCGCTTATTCGAGAGTTGTTTCCCCCATAATTCCGATAGCCACGCATTATTGCTTTTTCTTAATCCGGTGTAGTCAATTTCATCGCCTTTCCATTTGGCTGTCTCATCGAAATCTTCAAGCCGCAAGCCGCTGGCCCGCCGGATATTTTCAATCACGGGGGCAGGATTGGTTACCAGATCCTCATACTTTATCAGCGTTATGTGACCCTGGTATTCTTTGTCCTGGTGGGACAGTGCAGGCGTATAGCATCTCATGTAATAATTTCCAAGCTTTGACATGTCGCGCGGCAGTGTGGCTCCTTCCGATTGACCCTGCGACCGTAATCGCTCGCCTACCCGTACAAGTGAGGCAGCCACATCGCGGGGGTCCCGGATGATGATGAAGAACCGCACATCTTCCCCCGCACTGGACAGCAACTCAAACAGGGCCGGGAAACGTGGAGTGAGTGGAGGATGCTTTAGCACGATATGTTCTGCCGTCGGATAGCGTTGGCGAACTTTTTCAATAAACTCCCTGGCCCATCTGGCAGTAAAGTCCCTCAGATCCTCAGCTGAGGAGAAATAATACTTGTTGTGTTCGTCAAATTGCTGTTGTCCAAAGACATAAGCTTCCACAATATTCCTGAGATAGCTTGCTTCATGAATGAGCGGATTAGTGGTTTTGTCTGAACATAGAATGCTCTGCAGCAAAGTTGTTCCCGACCGGTTCACCCCGCCTATAAAAAAGCAGCTCATCGTTTTTTCTCCAGATATCGAAATTGCCGTATGGGAATTATTCTAATATTCTAATAGTGAATGTGATGCTATTGTGTCGCTGTTATAAGCTACAAACGCTTTGCAAATATCTCCTTATAATCAGCGCCAACACAACCAAGTTTGTGATGAGGCGGCTTCATGTCGCGAATGGAAAACCCGTGCCCTCTGAGGAAGTTGCATACCTCGTCCAGATCGATGCCCAGGTGTGGATGAATATCGATCAGTAAAACAATTTCCTCATTATTGGACAAGGTTATTCTCGCGCCATCCAATACTCTCAGTTCTGCCCCTTCAACATCAATCTTGATCATATCTACATGCGTGCGCCCTATATCTCCAAGTACAGCGTCAAGAGTTCTCATTTGTATATCGATGGCACCTTGACTGGAGCTGGTGTTAGATGGCATCAGGCTGTGCCAGCCGCTCTTTTCGCCAAGATATAATCGGGTGGGCTCATTAATGTCACCGAGGGCTATATCGTATAATGCAACATTCTTGTAGCTATTCAGATTCATACTACGCCGGATCCAACAGCAGTTGTCGGGTTCGGGTTCGAACGCCAATACTGCACCAGTGTCCCCGACAATTTTCGCTGCAAGCAGAGAAAAATCGCCCTTGTTTGAACCTATATCAATAAAGGTCATTCCGGGCTTCAGCAAGGTGTGAATAGTTCGTGTCTTGTCCGGCTCATATATTCCGAGGGCTCGGGCAAGCATCATATGTGACTCTTTGATATTCAGGTAAATTATCCCGCCGGTGAACGGAAAGGGTAAATGCTCATCTGGAAAAAATGGTGCGATACTTTGATGATTGTGGATAGCGGCGATCCTTAGGTCCATAGAGCGTTCTTCGATATTACCCGCTAATGCTATCTGTAGAATTTTCCATGCCTGCAGGGCAGCCTGTGGAATACGCCGCCCATGGTATTGCTGATGGCAGTCTCCACACAAAGCCAGTAAGTTTTCAATGTGGGCTACGCCAGCCTGAAATACATAGTCAAATTGGCTGGCATCTTGTGTAGTCAGGGCTTTGCATGTTGGATTTGAACATCGGTAACCAGCTTCACTCAATAGCTGTTTTTGGATATGAGATGGTATGCGTACTTGAATAGCGTCCATGATGTGGTTACAAAGATTTTCCTGATCGATCCCCAATTATAGAGACCAAGGTGCTACCTTGATCATCCAATGCCTTTAATCCTTGGGCATTGCCAGTACATGCCAGGGCAGGCTGAAGCAAGAGGATTTTCATGTTGCAAGCAAAAGATAAAAGTTCCTCAAAAACGACGTCTTGTTGGAGAAATTCTTGGTGCACCGGGGTTAGTCGCCAGCAGAATGAGCGGCCAACCACAACCAATGTCAGTACTTTAACTCCCAAAGGTTCCAGCATCAAGGCTGGCTGCGCGGCGAGATCCCCCGTCCTTTCTGGAACAGGTCGCATGGATATCCCTCTTGATAGGGCTGGGTGTCATTCCGCACAACCAATTATGGAAAGAAAATGCCGGGAAGGCAGATTCTTCAGTCGACCGGGTATATCTCGGGGTCGCAGTAAATCAATGTAAAATTTTGATAAGATAAAACATGGGTGAAGCGTAATAGCGCAGCGAACAATCGCAAAGCGCTTCTATTGGGGTGCAGGAATGGCTAGAAAGAACAGTTTAAAAAAGAGGGCGAAAGCCCTGCTGCAGAATAATCAGTTGCCGGCAGCGAAGACACTATACGACCAGATCTGCAAATTGGACAGCCGGGATGCAGAAGCATGGCTCATGCTGGGAAGCATTCATAGCCGACTCGGCAGATACGACCAGGCAGTACAGTGTTGCCAAAAGGTAGTCAGTATTGAGCCACACAACGCACAGGCCTATAGCAAGATGGGAGCCGCCCACCAGGCTGCAGGCCAGGACACGGAGGCCATGGCCTGTTATCAACAGGCGTTGAGTATTCATCCGAATTTGGCCGATGCCCATTACAATTTAGGGAATCTATTCAGGGGACAGGGAAATTATGACGCGGCCGAGAAATGCTACCGGCAGGCAATACGATGTGGGCCGGGACATGCACTGACTTATTATCTTCATGCCAATATGCTTAAGGCCCAGAGCAGGGTAGAGGAAGCAGTCGCAAGTTATGATCAGGCATTGAAGATTACCCCCGGGTTTCCTGAAGCATATTGGAATAAAATGAGAATATTGCCTGTTCTCTACGATGGCAAGGAGCAGGTGGATTATTACAGGAGAAAATATGCTGATGGGCTGTGTGAATTAAGTGGACATCTTTCGCTCGATACACCACGGGCCAGGGAGGATGCCCTTAAGGGCATTACGGCCAGTACCAATTTCTATCTCCAGTATCAGGGCCGCAACGATTTGGAGCTACAAAGGCAATATGGGGAGCTGGTTCACAAGGTCATGGCGACCAATTATCCGCAGTGGGTGGTGGAGCGGAAGATGCCACCATTGGGCAAAGATAGAAAGATACGGATTGGATATGTGTCGGCATTCCTTAGGTCACACAACGGTGCGGTCTGGTTGCTTGGCTGGTTGCGCCATCGGAACAGGGATCAGTTTGAGGTATATTGCTATCATACAGGGGCCAAGATAGACGAGAAAACCGCGGAATTCAGGCAGCACTGTGACCATTTTTACCATATCCCCGGTGATCTGGACTCGGTGTGTACACGGATCGTTACTGATAACTTGCACGTATTGGTCTACCCGGAGCTGGGAATGGATGCGCCAACCATGGCAAGGGCCGGCTTGCGTTTGGCGCCGGTGCAATGTGTCGGTTGGGGGCATCCCATCACCTCGGGTTTACCCACTATGGACTACTGGTTATCCAGTGATCTGATGGAGCCGGAAAATGGGCAGGAGCATTACACTGAGAAACTGATTCGTTTGCCCAACATGGCGAATTGTTATTCGAAAGAACAGCATGACAGGCTGCAATCTCAATCTTCCGGAAAGAAGCGCCTGGATTTCGGACTTCGGGACGATGCTGTGCTGTATTTTTGCAGTCAGTCACTATTCAAATATCTCCCGGAATATGATTTTCTCTTACCGGAAATTGCCAGGCGTGTGCCCAATGCGCAGTTTGTCTTTTTGGGGATTTCAAGTGTCCATGTCGTGGATAATTTTATGGAACGTATTGATCATGCCTTCACGAATGCTGGACTGCACGCGAAAGATTTTTGCGTGATGCTGCCCAGGCTTACGCCGGAAGATTATCTCGCCCTTAATCGGGTGGTAGACATCTTTCTCGACAATCTGCCATGGTCTGGCAATAACACAACCCTGGCGGCGATTGATTGCCACCTGCCAGTTGTCACCTGTCCTACCGGCTATATGCGCGGCAGGCATTCATATGCAATTTTGAAGATGCTGGGCATCGAGGATACGATCGCCGGCAATCAGCAGGAATATGTTGATATCGCTGTGAGGCTGGGTGTCAATGAAGGCTGGCGGCATGACATTGTGCGGCAGGTTGTAAGCCGGCATGAGCGCATTTATGAGGACACGGATTGTGTACATGGCCTTGAAGAGTTCTATAAGCATGTGGTAGAAAGTATGTTCTGAGATGCTTCATTTAGTCATGAGCGATTACAATCTCTTTTGTTTTAGTTTGCAGTATAATATTTCATAGGTGGTGTATGGCGTAATACCAAAGCTAGGGCTACCTCTCTGTTCCTCAGGGTTTCCGCCACCGTGTAATTTTATTCGAATCGGCATTAGTTTCCGCGCGCGCAAGCAGTGGGAGAGTTCATCCAGTACCTTTATCCGCCCATCGAATTCGTCGACAGTGTGCCCCGCTCCAACCGTAATGATGAAGTCAGCCGTCTGATCAATCAGCGGGGCCAGGCGGCGGAGGAAATGGTCGACATCCGGTAGCATTCGATGGTCGATCCTTAAACCTGCTACCAGGTTGCGTTTGCCCAGGCCGTTGCTATCCAGGACCGTCGCCAGCGTCACCATGACTGAATCTGCATCGTCGTTGAGGGCAAGAAGCCAGTCTTTGTTGGTCAAATTCAAGGATGCATAATGTTCATTGTAATAAGGGTCATTGTCCACTAATACGATATTTTCCGGGCGGCATGGTTCCTGCTGAAAGGTGATGTATTCGCCCTCGCTGCCTCTACTTGCGGGAAGGTTGCTGCGGGTAATGCCAGGTGTCATGTGGAGCCCGTCGATATCTCTGGATCCTGAGCCTGCGGCAAATGATAGTTGTCGTGTACTCCTGCAGTCGATGGAGATTAAGCCCAGCAGTCTTAATATCTGGATAGTTCTGATTGCATCCGATTTGTGTATTCGTTCGATCAGTGGGTGAATAGTGTCCATATCTCCATCACGATATGGAGCAAGGCTCCGCATCGTATAAATATGCATACCCTCCCTGTTGATCGACTGGAGTGGAATCTGCCAGCCCTCAAACAGGGCGCAACAGGCGGCCATGTGTGAACAGAAGAAAATTTCCCTCAGAATTTTTTCTTGATTTGAGGCTTCTATAATACCAGTACCACCAGAAAGGGACCGGGTCAGTTTGCGGCCGTTGATGCTCTTTTTTCTGTCGCCAAGGAATCCCTGGTAGTTGGCAAACCGGGATAATAATTCGGGGAAAAGACTCGATTCGGCAATGGTGCCAAATCCGTCGGCTTCAACTTCATATCCTCTTAACAAATGCTCATATGAACCCGTGGTATGACCTGTTGTCATCTGGTTATTACTTTAGGGCTTCTTTGAGTGCTCCAATATGGTGCTCATAATTTTTCCATCGGCCGGCAGATTTTTTGTATATCGGCTGGCGTACCTGATCATAGCTTGCAGTTCCTACAAAACGCTTGGTCTTATGGAAATCGAGGCAGCGGTCATCCCATGCCAGGCCGCAGAACTCCACCAGTTTCTGAGACATTGTTTCCTGGTTGGCTACCAGTTCTTCATATTGGATCTCCAGTATCGGGATACTCAGAACCCGGCGCCAATGTTGTGTTACCTTCCGATACCCTTTGTAAAAGGCGCCCAGATTCGTCAGGTCGTAGGCATAAGGGTGGCTGCGAGAGAAGTCCTGGAAGTAACAGGACAGACAGGTATCCAGAGGATCGCGCATACAGTGGATTACGCGTGCATCCGGAAACAGCAGCTCAATGAGGCCGAGGTGCATGAAATTGCCAGGCATTTTGTCAATAACCCGCGCGGCATCGGGCGACAGTTCCTTCAAGTGGTCAAGATAGTGTTGCGCAAGCCCATCCAGTTTGTCCTGCGACAAGAGGGGCAGGCATTGCGGATAACGCTTTTCCGTGCCCAGCACGGTATGGAGGGAAAGAGGAAGTTGAACGATATCAGGCAGCTCGCCGGCGCCAAATACCTCCGGATGGCTGGCTAGAATCTGCTCGACCAGACTGGTGCCGGAGCGCGCCATGCCGACGACGAATACAGGCCGCCTCGAGCGAGGCGTGGCTCGCGGCATATTGGTTATGAACTCACGACTATAGAGCGCAATCAGGGAGCCTACTTCGATCGCATGCAGATCGGGGTCAAATGTCAGAGGCTTCGCTTTGTTACCCTGTTGATAGTGGGAGAAGGCCCTGTCATATTCGCCCGTTGCATCGTAGAGTTTGCCGAGATTGAAGTGAAGATTGCGCCTGCCGGTGGCCGACAGTGTTTGATCCTGTTCCAGCAACTGCTCCATCATAAGAATCGCTTCATTCTGGCGACCAAGCCCCTTGCTGATCCCGGCAAAGGCGAGCACGATATTTATCTGATTGGCACCATCATTTAGTAGAGGTGCTATTCGTTCATAAGTTTTCTCTACATCACCCGTGTGATCTGCGATGTTGGCCATCAGGGCGATGGCATCGATATGGTCAGGTCTGATTTCCAGCGCCCGTTCACAATATTCCAGGGCTCTTTCGGGTTTTTGTAAAGGCATAAACGCCGCTGCCAAGCCCACATAGGCATCCACGTAATCCGGGTTGATGCGTAGTGCCTGCCGGTAGCTTTCTACGGCTTCTACCTGGTAGCCTTGCATTGCGAGCGTGGTGGCTAGGCCGTGGTGGGCCTCGGCGTAATCCGGGTTGATGCGCAGTGCCTGCCTGTAGCTGGTTACAGCCTGTTTGTAATTCCCCAGTATTTGGAGCATGGATGCCAAGCTGACATGGGCCTCGACGTAATCCGGGTTGATGCGCAATGCTTGGCGGTAGCTGTCAGCGGCCTTATCGAATTGGCCGAGTTTCTGTAGGCTAAGGCCCAGATTGTAGTGGATCTCAGCGGTATCGGGTTCAATCTGCAGTGCTTGTTGATAACTTGTTACCGCGTCCTCGGGCTTGCCTTGGATTCGGAGCACATAGCCCAGATTGGCATGTGCCTTGGCGTAGCCCGGTTCGAGATGTATGGCCTGGCGGTAACATGCCTCTGCCTCGCCAGCCTTGTCTTGTTCCTGGAGTATGATCCCAAGATTGAAATGAATCAGTGGCTGGTTAGGATTAAGACGCAATGCCACCTGATAGCTCGCCACGGCCGTATCGTGGTCTCCGTTGCTGTGCCGTAGCATGCCCATGCGGGTGTGCGCCTCGGTATAATCGGGGTTGATTTGTAGAGCCTGCTGGTAATGGGCCAAGGCATCTTCAGTCCTGCCCTGGGCCTCCAGTGCGTTTCCCAGGAGAAAATGGGCGTCAGGGGAATTGGCTTGCAGCATGATGGCTTGGCGACATGCCGATTCTGCGTCCTCAATCCTATTGAGCTGCATCCGGGCTCTCCCCAGCATGAGCCACGCTATGGCAAGGTCGGGTTGTAGTTTTACCACGGCTTGGTAAGTTTCTGTGGCTTCCTGAAGCTTACCCTGCTGCAGAAGCGCATTGGCCAAGTTCATGTGAGCACCTACAGAATCCGGTTGCAGGGCGGCAGCCCGGCGGCAGCAGTTCTCGGCCCCCTCATAGTTCTCGAGCATGCCGTTGATGGCGCCCAGCATCAGCCATGCTTCCGTATAATCCGGATCACATTTGACGGCTTTTTGCAGGCTGGTGACCGCTTCCTGGATATTGCCGCTGGTGCGCAACATGTTAGCGAGCTGGTAATGGGCTTCGGCCAGGTTGGGTTCCAGTGTCAGGGCTTGGCGAAGAGACGATACCGCCTCCTGGATATTGCCCAGTTCGCCGCTGATGGCGCCCCGCATCATCCAGGCGTCAGCATTATTGGCATCCATATGGATTATTTGATCATAAAGGACACCGGCTTCGGTCAGATTGCCCTTTTCAAGCAGCGAGAGGGCCTCATCAGCCAGTTTGGTGGTGTCTTGTTCCGGCATATTGCTTATACTCATGAAAATTAAAATAAGGCTGGGTTCGTCGCCTGCATTGCTGATTGCACACGCTCGCGATATTTTCGAAAAGGGCCGATTTTTTTATTAGTGGAAATATTCCGTCTATAATTCTGATCATAACCGTATTTTTCAGCATGCGCTAACATTGTACTCTGAACGCATACCAGTCTCTCCCTTCTCTTGGCCCTGTAATCGTAAAACCTGTACACAATGATCACTGTCATGAGCACTTCAATGAAATCAAATAACTACACAAAATCTGTCCGTGAACAATATGAATCATATCCCTTTCCGCCACGCGATCCAGAAGAAGAACTAACTACGATTAAAATTACCGACATCGATTTTATCGGAAAAATTAGCCATTATTGCTTCAATGGAAAACTGAACCCGGAAAAACAAAAACTTCGCTTTCTTGTGGCAGGTGGAGGTACTGGTGATGCAGTCATATTTCTGGCAGAGCAATTACGCGGGTTTTGTGGAGAAGTGACTTACCTTGATATGAGCCAGACTTCGATGCACATAGCACAACAGCGGGCTAAAATTCGTACCCTGGATAATATTCAGTGGATACAAGGCTCGTTGCTTGATTTACAGGAAATGGACATAGGGGAATATGACTATATCAATTGTTATGGCGTACTGCATCACCTGAAAGACCCATCCCTTGGCCTGCAAGCGCTGGCAAGCCGTTTAAAAAGTAATGGGGCAATGGGACTTATGATGTATGCAAAATACGGGCGAACCAATGTTTACTATATGCAGAAACTGCTTAAAATGATAAATTCTGTTGAAGATACTCTGGCTACCAAAGTCTCGAACACCCGGACAATTATTGATTCATTACCAGAAACAAACTGGTTAAAGTGCGGCCCAATACCCTTTTGGGGCGATGCAGAGTTACACGATAGTCATATATTCGATTTATTTTTACACTCACAGGATCAGGCATATGATGTTATGAAACTCTGTGAATGGCTTGACTCAAACGATATAAAACTAATAGATTTCGCAGAAAATAAGTCTCTGTATAAACCTTCGACGTTTATTAAAGATCAATGCTTGCTAAAAAAAATAAATTTAATGCCCCTCAAGAAACGACAGGCAATAGCGGAAAATATTGCTGGAAATATTAACAAACACATATTCTACGCAAAAAAATCATCTAATAATAAAGTTGCATCCTTTGATGACGTAGAGAATATCCCCTATTTTTGTGATGGTCTGCCTTTTGAACCAAACACAAAATCTCTATACGAGATCGTAAAAAATGCATCACCCGGATCCATCGTGACTATTAATTTCCCTAATACTCAGAAACAAGTCCAAGTTAACATTTCGACATATACAAAATATTTTATTAAGTACATTGACAGCAGGACTACAATCAAAAAACTATTAAAACTAGTGCAATCCGATCCTGACTTTAGAATGGCTCCACCAAAGAAAGCTCAACTACTAAAAGACTTCGAAGATATGTACACGGAATTCCAGGAGCACGACACTATTTTTCTGAGATACAAGAACATTTCACCTTACAAGCATTATAGACAACTTCAGAATATTACTTAAAACCTGCTCATAAAATATAATCAATTGATTTTATTATAATAAAAGGCCGAATAACCGCTGCTTCCGGGCGCATTATTAACAGATTACCGTCTAGTCGAGATTCTTTACGGTGTTTTTGCTGTGTTGATATACTATTTTGAGTGTATATTTTAATAACTTATAATTTACTCAAGAGTGCCGAGTTTTCATTTGTGCATTTGTAACCCATTGGCCCATAAGAAATTTATGTATGGCTTCAAACTATCCCATACAAATGAAATTAAGCGCTTATAGAGAACTCGGTATTCTTGAGTAATTTATTCAATGAATTAATTTTTATTGTGTAGTCGGGATATATTACAATTTGAGCCTGCTCCTGTTGACTGAAATTAAGCTGCACAGTAAATAGGTCTATCAATACATAAGGTTGTAATTGTTGGCGTGTTTTTTGCCAGTTCTGCAGATACAAATAGATTTCATTTATGTAATGGGCATCTAATAGAAAATGCTCAAGTCTTAGTGTTTTCGTGGGGGTAGGAAATGAAAAAGAATGCAATAGCAGCAGCCGTCGGCGTTGGTTTGACGGCCATTAGTATGAGTACGCAAGCCGATCTGGTGACAGGTACCTTGTTAACTGTGGATCCGGGCGTATCTGCTTGTATTGGTAATGTAGGAACCTACCCCGCTTGTACATATGGTGCTATTGTCGTTGATGGTTCGTTCTTTTCCATGAGTTCGACTCGGACACCAGTAAGCTCCGGATCTGATGGCGGTCTGATTATGGGCATCATCCAGAACGGCGGGGGGAGCCACGGTGGTTTCCCCGATGGAACTGAAAATGCACCTATCGATGCAGCCTGGGGCTATTTCTGCAACACGGGCCTTCATTATACAACATCTCCCGTCACTGTTATTGACAACGATGTCAACAATGATGGTGGCTTTACCCAAA
>ENA-ORDP01000931-ORDP01000931.1-marine-sediment-metagenome-genome-assembly--contig:-NODE-931-length-17462-cov-4.801344_pt1 | contig 17462 bp, 13 predicted proteins | sample MGYA00248627_ERZ508539 | MGnify/ENA primary metagenome ERZ508539 (study PRJEB26208, sample SAMN05571518) | marine sediment metagenome | biome: deep sea; feature: Hydrothermal vent; material... | reverse complement strand
TACAAAAAAATCAATCCCATGCAAAACAAGATTCAGGAATCATACGATTACGTCATCATCGGCTCTGGCTTTGGCGGGTCAGTATCGGCACTGCGGCTGAGTGAAAAAGGATACAAAGTGCTGGTCATTGAAAAAGGAAAATGGTGGAAACCGGAAGACTTCCCCGAAACCAACTGGCAACTGCGCAAATGGATGTGGCTTCCCGCCTTTCGGTTTTTCGGTTTTTTCAAGATGACGTTTCTGCGGCATGTGGGCATTCTAAGTGGTGTGGGCGTAGGCGGTGGCTCGCTGGTGTACGCCAATACATTGCCCAGACCCGAAACAGCCTTTTTCCAAACCGGCAGTTGGGCCGGCCTTACCGACTGGCAAAAAGAACTGGAGCCCCACTATCAAACCGCTGAAAAAATGCTGGGCGCTGCCCGCAACCCGAAACTTTTTGACGCTGACCTGGCATTAAAAGCGGTCGCCAAACAAATGGGATACGAGAAAAAATTTGAATCAACGGATGTGGCTGTTTTCTTTGGTGAACCGGAGGTTACCGTTCCTGATCCTTTTTTTAACGGCAAAGGCCCCGAGCGTGAAGGCTGCCGGCACTGCGGAGGCTGCATGACCGGTTGCCGTTTCAATGCCAAAAACACACTGGACAAAAACTATCTTTACCTCGCCATGAAAATGGGCACCGAAGTGTTGGCCGAACGAAAGGTCATCGATGTGCGCCCCACCGGGACGAGTCTCAGCTCAGACGAGAAAGCCGATGATGCATACGGCTATCTTATAACGTACAAAAAATCCACAGGGATACTCTTCAGCAGAAAGAAGCAGGTGAAAGCCAAAAATGTGATTTTTGCCGGCGGTGTACTGGGAACAGTTCGCCTTTTGCTAAACATGAAAAAGAAAAGTCTTCCCCGCCTGAGCAACAAGGTGGGCGACGACATTCGTACCAACAACGAAAGTCTTATTCTTGTACATTCGCCCGAAAGGAAACAGGATTATTCCAAAGGCATAGCCATCGGTTCTATCTTTCCGCCCGACGAAGACTCACATGTGGAACCGGTACGTTACGGTTCCGGCTCCGGGTTTTTCAAGCTTATGGGCGTTCCGCTGACTTTCGGCAAAAACAGTTGGGTCAGAATCGGGAAATTGCTCAGCCACCTGTTTACCCATCCGGTGGCGTGGCTGCGGATTTATTTCTCAAAGAATTTTGCTGAAGAATCGGTCATCCTGCTGTTTATGCAACATTTGGACAGCACCCTGCGCTTCAAACGCGGCCTGTTTAACCTGAACTCCACTATATCCACCGGAAAAGCACCGACTTCTTTCATTCCGAGGGCCAAAGAACTGGCCGACAGAACTGCCGGAATCATCAAAGGAAAGCCTTTTGTCATGACCACCGAAGCACTTTTCGGCATTCCTACCACAGCACATATTTTGGGAGGCGCTGTCATTGGCGATTCGCCCGAAACGGGTGTGATTGACAAAAAACACCACGTTTTCGGTTATAAAAATATGCTGGTGTGTGATGGATCAGCCATTTCCGCCAACCCGGGCGTGAATCCGTCGCTTACCATTACGGCTATGACGGAAAGAGCTATGGGATTTATTCCTGAAAAGGAGAAATAGTTGTTCTTGTCGGATGCGAGTTGATGAAAGTGGGTGGTACCAATGCCCCTTTATCAGCTTACTTGGGAGTTTTAGGACTAACCGGATTAACCGCCTATTTCGGATTAACTGAGATTGGCATGCCTAAAAAGGGAGAGACACTTGTTGTATCGGGTGCTGCAGGAGCCGTGGGAAGCATAGCAGGGCAAATGGGTAAAAATATTGGGGAAATGGTGATAAAAATATAAACTCCTCCAACCATACACGAGCAGCAGTTTAGCCATCTCGACTATGAATGAAGGAGCCTTAAGAAATTTTTCCTGACTAAATTGTCATAAAACTTGATGTCTTCCCATTTACAGATTGGTAAACCTTATAAGGTGCACGCTTTTGTCCGGGCATTCCGGGCGTTCCCGTTGGCATTCCCGGTAATCCTATTCCATCAATCGCCGGCTTTTCTTTCAGTAATTTTTTGACAGCCTCTACGGGCACATGTCCTTCAATAAAGTATTTGCCTACAATAGCAGTATGGCAGCTTTGTTTGTTAGCCGGAACTCCGAATTTTTCTTTTATCGCTCTCATATCATACTCTGGAACAACCGTTACATCAAATCCCTGTCTTTTCATTTCATCAGCATACCCGTCACAGCAGCTACAGTTTGGAGACTTATATATAGTCATTTTAATATTTTGCATCGTTTGATTTAGTGCATAGGTTCTTTTAACTTCATTCTTACTCTTTAAAAAATAAAAGCCGCCAATGGCAATAGCAACAATAACGATTACTGACAATATCAGTTTATTCATTGTATTTTTCATAAATATTAAATTAAAAGTTTCATAGATTCTTTAAGAAGATGCAAATTTACACCTTTAATTAGGAAACACTACCACAATTCTTTACAAAAGAAAAGAATATTTTTTGGCTTTAAGCCATCTTAAACGCCACTTTCACCTTATCCACATAGTCAAGCTCTTCCCAGGCAAAAAATTTCACAAGCTTGGCGTAAATTTTTTGTCCGTTACGTTCTTCTTTGAAAATTGTGGTTTCGTCTTCATAAAAGACTTCCAGCTCTTCCGTGACTACATCCCTTCCGAAATGACCGTAAGAAGCTGTTTTTTCAAAAACCGGATTTTTCAGTCCGAAACGTTTTATGATGGCAAACGGGCGCATATCAAAAATTGTTTCAGCAATACGAGCAATCTGACTGTCTTTCATAACGTTACCATTTTCATCTTTCACTTTGGCCGTACCGTACGTATTCACGAAGAAGCCCACCGGTTTGCTCACGCCAATGGCATAGGCCACCTGCACCAGAATTTGTTCAGCCACGCCGGCTGCCACCATGTTTTTGGCCATGTGACGGGCAGCATAAGCTCCGGAGCGGTCCACTTTTGAAGAGTCTTTTCCCGAAAAAGCACCGCCGCCATGTGCGCCATGACCACCATACGTATCCACAATGATTTTTCGTCCGGTGAGTCCGGTATCGCCATGAGGACCGCCAATTACAAATTTTCCGGTCGGATTAACGAGAAGACGGAAACCGTTGAAAAGGTATTCGGGAAACTTATCTATGATTCTTGGAATCAGGTATTTTTCCACATCTTCGGCAATCTTTTGTTGCATGGCTTTTTCTTCATCAAAATCATCATGCTGGGTAGAAATAAGCAGGGTATCAATTCTGACGGGTTTCCCCTCATCGGAGTATTCCAGCGTTACCTGCGATTTGGCATCCGGCCGCAAGTAGGTCATCACTTCGCCCTCACGACGAAGGGCTGCCAATTCCCACAATAATTCCTGGGCTATTTCGGATGTCAACGGCATAAGTGTTTCAGTTTCGGTGGTGGCATAGCCAAACATCATACCCTGGTCGCCGGCTCCCTGTTCCTCTTCCGTCGCACGTTCCACGCCCTGGTTAATATCAGGTGATTGCTCATGAACAGCAGAAATCACAGCACACGACTTACTATCAAACTGGTACTCGGCTTTTGTATATCCGATTCTTTCAATAGTCTTTCGTGCAACTTCCTGCAAATCAATCCAGGCTTTGGTTTTCACCTCACCGGCAATAACTACCAGCCCGGTACTCACCATAGTTTCGCATGCTACTTTTGATTCGGGATCCTGGCGTAGCATTTCGTCCAGAACGGCATCCGAAATCTGATCGGCTACCTTATCGGGATGTCCTTCGGAAACAGATTCCGAGGTAAAATAATAAGACATATTTCTAATTTTTTAAATTAAACATCAAACAGTGGTGTTCGATGATTGACGGCAGATAAAAAATTGGTTTAGCATTTTTTTATTGTGGTTGCAATCAATCAAATCCTTCCACTCAAATATATTTTCGTTCTATGAACGTGCCGCAAAAATACAAAAACCTGTTTAATAATGAACTTTTCTCAAAATTACTTTTTTTTAATTGTCATCCACTGAAGTTATACCTCTTGTAAGTTGATGAAAAACATCCTCCATTTTTTCTTTGTTTTTTGAAAGAGAGAGAATGCTTAACCCGTTGGCAACGGCAAATTTAAAGATGCCTTCGCGGATATCCTTTTCCGTATCAGCATGTAATATCCACTCTGTTTCCGACAAAGCTTCCGCGAAAGCAATTCCGGCAATTTCCCTAAAACTGTCTGCCGACACTTTCTCTTTCAGCTCAAGATGATAGCTGTCGGAAGAAGAAGCCTGACGCGAAATGCGAGCAACCTCATCATCGGCCACCACTTTGCCTTTGTGTATTATCACCACACGGTCACAAACGGCTTCCACCTCCTGCATGATATGGGTGGAAAGCAAAATAGCTTTTTCTTTTGCCAACTCTGAAATTACAGCGCGAATATCTGTTAGTTGGTTGGGATCCAAACCGGTGGTCGGTTCATCCAATATCAGCACCGGTGGATCGTGAATCAGTGCTTGTGCCAGCCCCACCCGCTGCCGGTAGCCTTTAGACAACGCCCCGATTTTTTTATGTTGTTCCGGCTTTAGACCGATGAGTTCAATCACTTCATCCACACGCTTTTTTAAAAGAAATCCGGTGTTGTACATTTTTAAAACAAAGCCCAGGTACTCACGCACGTACATTTCAGGATACAACGGATTATTTTCCGGAAGATAACCCACCAGTTTCCTGATTTTCAGCGCTTCGGTCTGAACGTTCAGGCCATGAATAAAAGCTGTTCCTTCGTACGGAGGCAGGTAAGAAGTGAGAATTTTCATCAAAGTGGTTTTACCCGCGCCATTGGGGCCGAGCAAGCCAATAACCTGCCCCTTATCCACCTCTAAGGAGACGTTATCCAGCACTTTTTGTTTACCATAAAATTTACTTATGTTACTGACTTCAATACTATGCATGGCTCTTTATTGTGAAGTACAAAATTATGAAATAATAACACGGGACAACCCATTTTATTGCCACCGGCAGTCTCCCATAACAATTAGTGATTTTTATTTTTAGCTTTGCTCCTTAAAACAAACATCATCCCATCATGAGAAATAAAATTTTTTCAATATTTTCGCCGGCTTTATTGATGGCTTTTATTATGAGCTGCAGCTTTGCCTTCGGACAAAATTCAACAAGCAAAAAAATGGAGAACAACAAGACAAACAGACATGTGGCCTGGAGCCTCCACGCAAACATATACGAGGTAAATATCCGGCAATATACGCCGGCAGGAACTTTTAAAGCTTTTCAGCAACATTTGGGCAGGTTACAAAAAATGGGAGTGAACATTTTGTGGCTCATGCCCATCAACCCTATTGGGAAGAAAAACCGGAAAGGCAGTCTGGGAAGTTACTATGCCGTGCAAAACTACGAGGCGGTAAATCCCAATTTCGGTACACTTGACGATCTAAAATCGCTGGTGAAAGAGGCTCATGCAAAAGGGATGCATGTTATCCTCGACTGGGTAGCCAACCACACGTCGTGGGACAATGTATGGGTTAAAGAACATCCAGACTGGTACAAAAAGGACAAAAACGGAAATTTTGTTTCTCCTTATGACTGGACAGACGTTATATCGTTGAATTACAACAATAAAGACTTGCGTAAAGCCATGATAAACGCCATGATATACTGGGTAAAAGATGTCAATGTGGACGGTTTCAGGTGTGATGTGGCTGGTATGGTTCCCGTGGACTTTTGGAATGAAGCACGAACCGCCCTCGACAATGTGAAACCAGTTTTTATGCTTGCCGAAGATGAAGACAGCGTAGCTTTGGTAAAATATGCTTTTGACATGAACTATGCCTGGAAAATGCTGCATCTGATGAACGACATTGCCAAAGGAGAGAAAAAAGCTTCCGACATTTGGACCTATCTGAAATGGAACGATGAAACTTTCTCCCCGGATGTTTACCGTATGTATTTCACCAGTAACCACGACGAAAATTCATGGAACGGGACAGCTCTGGAACGCTTGGGAGATGCTTTTAAGGTTTTTACGGTTTTCGACTACACCATCCCGGGTATGCCCCTGACATACAGCGGACAGGAAGCCGGCAACAACAAACGGTTGCGCTTTTTCGAAAAGGACACCATCAACTGGGATAAGCTTCCCTATGCTCCGTTTTACACAAAACTGAATCAACTCAAAAAGACAAATCCGGTACTGGAAAACGGAAAAGAGGGGGGCAAACTTATCCCCCTTTCCAAAGGTGTGGACGATAACATTTTTGCTTTCTACCGTGAAAAACAGGGAAAACAGCTGGTTGTCATACTCAACCTGAGCAATCAGCCACACGATTTTATAGTACATAATGCACACATAAAAGGCAAATACCATAATATTTTCGATAACCGGGACATTGACATACATAACAGCAGAACATTTAAACTTCCCGCATGGGGCTATGTCGTTCTGGAAAAATAAAACAGTTGGATGCAGAGTCTGAGTATCAGATAATAAGGCTCTAAAGTTTCTGTTTTTTTAAATCAGAATACTTTTCTTGATTCACTTAAAAAAATAGCGTATTTTCGTAAGCCAATAAAAAGGATGAAAAAACAGGTTACCATAAAAGACATTGCCGAAAAACTGGGCTTCTCGGTTTCAACGGTTTCACGCGCATTAAAGGATCATCCCGATATCAGTATAAAGACACGTGAAGCCGTTAAAGAGCTGGCTAAGTTGCTGGATTACAAGCCAAACCGTATTGCACTAAACCTGAAAAACAGCAAAACATACACCATTGGGTTGTTGGTTCCCGAGACACAACACTATTTCTTTTCCACCATCATCAACGGTATTGAAGAGGTGGCTTACGAAAACAGCTATAATGTGATGGTGTTTCAATCCAACGAAAAATACATGCGGGAGGTATTAAATATTCAGGCTCTGTTGGCAAATCGGGTGGATGGTGTACTGGTATCTTTTGCCAAAGAGACTCATGATTTTTCCCATTTTCAGCAAATTATCGACAACGAAATTCCGTTGGTATTTTTTGACCGTATCAACAAAAGTTTACATGCCGACACTGTTTCTGTGGACGATTACCACGGCGCTTTTCATGCAGTGAATTATCTTATTAGAAAAGGATGCAAACGCATTGCCATTTATTCCGCTCCACAACATTTGCTTCTTGGCCAAAATCGTTTGAAAGGATACAAAGAGGCACTGGAAAAGCACGGAATTCCTTTCAGTAAGGATTTGGTTTATTCCTGCGACACCTATCAGGATGCCATTAAGATATCCCGTAGTATTTTCAAGAAGAAAGACTTCCCGGACGGACTTTTTGCCGTAAACGACATGACCGCCATAGGAGCCATGAAAGCGGCGCGAAAACTCGGGGTTTCCATCCCCAATGATCTCAAAGTCATTGGCTTTGAAAACAGTCTGAGTTCTTCCATTTGTGACCCGGAGCTGACCACAGTGGATCAATTTGGTTTTGAAATGGGAAAAAAGGCCGCCAGGCTTTTGTTGAAACGTATTGAACAGGATACTTTCAACTTCACTCCCGAACATCTCCTTATCAAGACCCAACTCATCGAAAGAGGTACCTGCTAAGCATTTTTTGACGTTTTACAGGTAGATTCCGGTATTCAATTTGCAGAAATTTCTCCTTTTCTATTCAATTTCTCCTCCTCTTAGGAAATTTTCTAAGGGAAACCCTGAGATGAAAAACAGTTTTGCAAACGTTTTAAATGGTTAAAAATCAGTATCTGGTCTTGCTGCTCTAAGAAAAACACGTATGTACTTAGCAAGAAATGTAAAATTCCCCTTTTTTTGGTTGATATTTACAAAGTGTTTTCAAGGTGGAGACCTTGAACACATCGCTCGCAAACTGATGATAAAGTTTTGAAGCAGTTTGCAGAGAGATAAGCTGTAATTGTCCATTCAAAAAACCCCGGTTTTGCCGGGGTTTTTTGTTTTTATATGCTTCGGCTTTGAAGAGACTCATAATAAACCATCAGAAAAAATCGGGTAACATTCACCATCCATTTCGCTTATAGGACTATCCGGTTCACATGCTTCCATGCATGGGCCTTCTATTCAAAATATACATGTCTGAACGAAATCTGAATTATCAAGGCTAAAAGTCAGTTTCATATTTTACCTACCTTTGCTTGCTTTTTTGATGAAAGATTCTATGAAAAACATTGTATTAATTACGGGAGCTACGAGTGGAATCGGTCTTGCCTGTGCCAAAAAATTCGCCGGGAACGGCCATAACCTTATTATCACCGGACGTCGCAACGACAGGCTGAATAAAATTTCAGAACAGCTGGAACAGGACTATTCCGTGAAAGTGCTTACCCTCAACTTTGATGTGAGAGACAACGGGGCTGTAAAAAATGCGCTGACAAATTTACCTGAAGAATGGTCGAAAATTGATATTCTGGTGAACAATGCAGGCCTTGCCGTAGGAATGAGTACTGTCCAAAATGGAGAAATCGATGACTGGGAACGTATGATTGACACCAACATAAAAGGCCTCCTATATGTTACACGTGCCGTATTGCCCGGAATGACGAAACGCGGAAAAGGCCACATTATCAATATCGGTTCCATTGCAGGAAAAGAGGTATATCCTTTCGGAAATGTTTATTGTGCCACAAAACATGCCGTTGATGCACTGACCAAAGGTATCCGTATCGACACCGTGAAACAGGGTATAAAAGTTACACAAATTGCCCCCGGCGCCGTAAAAACAGAATTCTCGGTGGTACGTTTTAAAGGCGATAAAAACAAAGCCGACAGCTTTTACAAAGGTTTTGAGCCCCTACATCCCGAAGATATTGCCACGGTAGCCTATTTTGCCACCACGCTACCTGCCCATGCTAACATTAACGATTTGGTCATTATGCCTACAGCCCAAGCTAATGCAACAATCCTAAACAGAGAATAAAGCTTACCGCAACTATAAATTTTTTTCAACCAAAACTAAAACCATGGAGATTAAACGTCTTTTCGATATTCTTCCCTACTACGAAACTTCCTTCAAACCCAAAGAGGATGTACTGGCAGGAAAAGAAGATGGGGAATGGGTAAAATATGATATTAAAACCATTCGCGAACTAACCGACAGCATCAGCCACGGATTACTAAAACTTGGTGTAAAAAAAGGCGATAAGATTGCCACTATCTCGCCCAACAGGCCTGAGTGGAATATCCTCGACATGGCCATTCTCCAGATTGGAGCCATACACGTACCAATTTATCCCACCATTAGCGAAAACGATTACCGTTTTATTTTAAAACATTCAGAAGTTAAATATATTTTCATATCGGGACGGGAACTCTTCCGGAAAATCGAACATATCGTCCCGGACGTACCCAATATTAAAGGTGTTTATACATTCAAAGATTTTGCAGCTGTCCCTCATTTGCAGCAGCTTATTGATTTAGGAAAGAAAAACGCAGAACCTGAAATTTTGGAAAAAATCAAGGCCGGAATACAGCCTGATGAGGTGGCCACCATTATTTACACATCCGGAACCACCGGCAATCCCAAAGGAGTCATGCTTTCGCACGAAAATATTCTGAGCAACGTGATGAACCTGTATCACGTGTTTCCCGTTGACGAAACATCACGTGTGGTAAGTTACCTCCCGCTTTGCCATGTTTACGAGCGCACCAACATTTACATTTTACTTTACCTCGGTGTTTCCATTTATTATGCCGAAAATATGGCAACCATTGCGCAAAATATTCAGGAAATAAAACCACATATTCTGACTACCGTTCCCCGGTTACTGGAAAAAGTTTACGATAAAATCCTGGCAAAAGGGAGAAATCTGAAACCAATTCCACGATGGTTATTTTTCAAGGCGGTAGCTTTGGGCGACCAGTTTGAATATGGTATTAAAAATCCGGCTTTTCACGCCAAACGAAAAATTTTCGATAAGCTTATCTACGTCAAATGGCGGGAAGCTCTCGGTGGAAATATGCGCGTCATAGTTTCCGGTGGTGCTGCCATTCAGCCACGTCTGATTAAAGTTTTCAACACTGCCGGCATCCCACTGCTCGAAGGTTACGGAATGACCGAAACTTCGCCGGTGATTGCCGTCAACACCTTTAACCCGGGCGAAAGCAAAGTGGGAACGGTAGGCGTTCCGCTGAAGAATCTCCAGGTAAAGACTTCCGAACAGGGCGAAATTCTTGTCAAAGGCAACAGCGTCATGGCAGGCTACTTCAAAAATCCGGAACTCACCAAAGAGACCGTCACCAATGGGTGGATGCATACCGGCGACCGCGGCGTGATTGATGAAAACGGCTTGCTGAAGATCACCGGCAGGGTGAAAGAAATATTTAAAACTTCCATGGGAAAATATATCTCTCCCCAACTGATTGAAAACAAATTTAAAGAATCGCCTTTTATAGATCAAATGATTGTCATCGGTGAAAACCAGAAGTTTGCCGCTGCCCTGATCGTTCCTGATTTTGAGTACCTGAAAAACTGGTGTGGCGAAAAAGACATTGCGTTTAGCGATAACATATCTGCCATTCTTCAAAAGGAAATTATTGCTCGCTTCAAGAAAGAGGTAAATACTTATAACCAGCATTTTGGTGATACGGAAAAGATTAAGAGATTTGAATTACTTGACCACGAATGGACCATTGAGACCGGTGAAATAACGGCTAATCTCAAGTTGAAACGCGCCTACATTCATAAAAAATATGCGGCGACCATAAACCACATATTCAAGAATTAAAAAGGGATGTTTAGGACACAACCCTAAACGCCCATTCTTTCAGTGGCCCGTAAGAGGTGGTATCGGTAGCTCCAAACCCCTTGCTCTTCAAGTCAAGTTCACGAATACCCGAAATAATCTCCTTTACTTTGGCAGGGCTGTAGTTTTGGACCGCTATCCGGTAATCATCCACAAAGAAAGGAGAGACACCCAACTTTGCCGCAATGGTATTTTTGTTTTCATTTTTCAGCTGATGATACAAGAGTACTTTCATAAAATAAGCGTAGAGCAAGACATTCACCATCTGCAAAGGATTTTGTTTGGGATTAGCTTCAAAATACTGAATGATACGCAGCGCATGGAAGATGTCTCTTCTACCCAAAGCCTTCTGAAGTTCAAAAACATTAAAATCTTTGCTAATCCCGATGTAACGTTCTATCAGATCTTCGGTGATGGCCTGTCCCGGCTGCAAATTGATGGTCAGCTTATTGAGCTCATTGTTTATCCGGGCAAGATCGGTTCCGAGAAACTCTGCCAGCATCATCTCCGATTTTGGCGTAATGGTGTGCCCGAGTATGTGCGCCCGCTCCGAAATCCAGACCGGAACTTTATTTTCGTAAATCCGTGATGATTCAAAAAGTATCACCTTTTTCGACTTACTCAGCCTTTTGTAAAGCGTTTTGCGCTTGTCTAACTTCCTGTACTTATAATTGATAACCAATATAGTTGTTTCCGAGGGCTTATCAAAATAATCTATCAAAGCGTCAAAGTTTTGAATATTTTGAGCTTCCTTAACTATAACCAGCTGATAGTCACTCATCATAGGAAAGCGGCGCGACAAATATGCGACATCGCGAGCCGTTACATCCAGTCCATAAACAATGGTCTGGTTAAACTCTCTCGAGGCATCATCCAACACATTTTTCTCCATGTAGCCTGTTAGCTCATCGATAAAAAAAGGCTCTTCGCCATAAAAGAAATAAACAGGGCTGAAGTTTCTCTTTTTTAAGGCATCTAATATTTCACTTGCATTCAATGGGTTTAAAATCTTAAATGTTTAACGGTAAGTCCCTGGTTTATCAGCTGTTCCAATGATTTAATCCCGATTTTAACATGCATCTCCACAAACTGTTCATTCACTTTGCGGTCACTTTCAGAAGTTTTTATACCTTCCGGAATCATGGGCTGGTCGGTAACGAGCAACAGTGCCCCGGTGGGAATTTTGTTTGCAAAGCCCACGGTAAAAATAGTGGCCGTTTCCATATCTATGGCCATACTCCGTGTTTTGCGCAACAACTTTTTAAATTTCTGATCATGTTCCCAAACCCTGCGGTTAGTAGTAAAAACCGTACCCGTCCAGTAGTCGCGTGAGAAATCGCGGATAGTTGTAGAGATAGCTTTTTGCAAGTTAAATGCAGGCAAAGCGGGTACTTTTGTGGGGAAATAGTCGTTAGAAGTTCCCTCTCCCCTAATGGCGGCGATGGGCAAAATCAAATCGCCCACGGAATTTTTCTTTTTCAAACCGCCGCATTTACCAAGGAAAAGCACGGCTTTGGGTTGTATGGCCGAAAGCAAATCCATGATAGTGGCAGCATTAGCACTCCCAATACCGAAATTTATCATGGTGATATCGCCGGAAGTTATCGCCAGCATAGGCCGGCTGCGATCGTGTATTTCAACATCGTACCACTTGCTAAACATCTCCAGATATTGGTTAAAATTTGTCAACAGGATATATTTCCCGAACTCTTCAAGGGGCATACCCGTATATCTCGGTAACCAGTCTTTTACAATTTCTGCTTTTGTTTTCATCTATTCCGTTTCATGCAAAAATAATCAAACTCGCGGACAATGTGGTTTTCTTCTTACCAATTTATACTGATGATTTTCCAAACGACTGAGCCGGGATGTACGCAGTAAGGCATAACCTTTGAATACTCTCAGATTTTCAACCTGCCGGCACCATACAAAAAAAGCCCGGCAGATACCGGGCTTTTTATATTTTCTTTTGCTGTTATTTCTCTACCTGCGGAGGCATTACGCTTACGAAGGAGCGGTTATTTTTTCTTTTGCGAAATTCTACAATACCATCGCTCAAAGCAAAGAGTGTATGATCTTTCCCCATACCAACATTTAACCCCGGGTGATGAACAGTTCCCCGCTGACGGACGATAATGTTGCCTGCGTTGACAACCTGTCCGCCATAGATTTTCACTCCTAATCTCTTACTTTCAGATTCGCGACCGTTATGGGAGCTACCCATTCCTTTTTTATGAGCCATTTTCTAAGTTTTTTTTGCGTTATAAAGTAATTTTTTCAATCAGTACTTTACTCAGATCCTGACGATGCCCGGACTCTTTCTGATAGCCCTTTCTTCTTTTTTTCTTGAAGACTTTCACTTTATCGGCCCGCACGTGAGCGAGAATTTTTACATTTACTTTTGCACCATCCACGTTGGGAGTTCCCACGTCTATTTTGCCGTCATTTTCCACCAGCAGAACCTGATCGAATTCTACATTGGCACCTTCTTCACCTTCAAGCCTGTGAACAAAAATCTCCTGACCCTGTTCAATCTTAAACTGCTGTCCGGCTATGTTAACAATTGCGTACATTCTGATTTATCTTTTTTACTGTCAAAATTGGAGGTGCAAAAGTACTAAAAAAATCTAATTAACAAATTATTGCTATTTATTTTTTACAAAATAATTCTGTTGTCCCGGCTTTATTTTTAATCTCGGTTTGGCATTGACCAGAAATACGCCGCCCAGAATCAATATCATCCAAAAGAAATAGACCATGGTAAACCGTTCCCCATCCAATACTCCCCACATAATGGCCACAATGGGAATGATATACGTAACAGAAGAAGCAAATACCGGACTACTCATTTTAATCAGCTTATTAAAAGCGATCAACGCCAAACCTGTACCTACAACAGACAAAATAGCAAGATAGCCCATTCCTTCCCAAACATCGGGATGTGTCCACAGCAAAGTAGGGATACGAGTAAAGAACAGTACCCAAATCAAAGTAGGAATACCGATATAGAAAAAAGTCATCACCGTGATTTGCATCGAATTAAGCCCTGAAAAATATCTCTTCACGAGGTTAACATTTATGGCATAGCATACCGAGGCTATGACCACAAGAAAGGAATACCAGAATTCTCCACCGAGATGATTGCCCGAACTTGACATCATCAGTCCGGCAGCCCCGACCAGCCCTATAAAAACTCCCAGCACATTAATCCATCTCGTTTTGAAACCGAAAAAGGCCACGCCCAGAAGCAGGGTGAAAAGAGGCGTCAGCGAGTTGAGTGTTCCGGCCAGTCCACTTTCGATACGCGTTTCGGCGATGGCAAAAAGAAGCGCCGGAATCACACTGCCTATGATTCCTGAAATAAAAAGAGGCCAGAAATATTTCCTGTCGATTTTTTTGATATACCTGAACGAAAATGGCAGCAAAAACAGAAAGGTAAGTACAACACGCAACAAGCCCACCTCCGTTCCTGAAAAAGAGAGAAGAGCACGTTTCATAAGGATGAAAGAGCTTCCCCACGTCAGCATCAAGCTAAAGAGAATAAGCCACGATATCCACTGTTGTCCTTGTCGATATTCCATATTAATATGAGTGGGCAAAAGTAAAATAATCTGCAACTTGAAAATTCTAAACTGAAATACAACCTGTTTATCTCTATTGTCTCCTGAAAAAAGGGAATAATGAGAAGCCCCCATGAGCCGCAACACACACGAATCCTTTTCTCCACAAGGAAATCTGCAAATTTTAGCAGCAGTGTCAAAACTCCGGTTTAAAACCTTGTTTCAATCGTTTGCAAACACATTTACCACATGGGTGAACACCTTTGTAAACCATGTATTAATAGCATGTAAGTATTTGATTATCAACGTATATTAATTTTACACAAAGTTAGTGTTAAACTTTCTTAAAAAAGATTAACATATACTAAACAAAAATCTGTTAATTTTGTTGAAAATCATGTTGATTACTTGTTAACAGTAAAAAAAGTAGCAAGGAATTTATTTTTGCAAATGCTGAAAAACTTTATCTGAAAGTAACTTTGGAAAAGTCAGCCTGTCAAAAATTAATTTTAATTTAAAAACAACAAAGAGTTTTAATTTAAAAAACACGTTATGCTAAAAAAGTTTTTTACCAATTCAATGATGTTGATACTCATCTTTATTATGGGGATATCAACAGCAATGGCTCAGAGCGGAACGGTTCAAGGTACCATTGTAGATGATGACGGTACGCCACTGCCGGGAGCAACGGTTCAGATTAAGGGAACCTCCACAGGAACGGTTACCAATTTGGATGGAAAATACAGTATTCAGGTAAACGGAAGTGCCATTTTAGTTTTCTCCTATGTTGGCTATCAGGTACAAGAAATACCTGTAAAATCAAACACTACCGTAAATGTTAAGCTAAAGCCGTCTGCTTCCAACCTGAACGAGTTGGTTGTCATAGGTTATGGCACTGTTAAAAAGAAGGATGCTACCGGTTCGGTTACGGCCATAAGCTCCAAAAGTTTTAATAAAGGAGCCATTACCTCTCCCGCCGACTTGCTCGCCGGTAAAGTGGCCGGTGTGCAAATTACCAATAACGGTGGAGCACCGGGAAGCGGCAATGTCATTCGTATCAGGGGAGGTTCTTCTCTTTCGGCCAGCAACGACCCCTTAATCGTGGTGGACGGTGTACCCCTTTCTAACAGCGGAATTGCCGGAATGAGAAGTCCGCTTAACAGTATCAATCCGGAAGATATTGCCACTTTTACCGTATTAAAAGACGCCTCTGCTACTGCCATATATGGATCCAGAGCTTCCAACGGTGTAATTATCATTACAACCAAAAAAGGAAGGATTGGTCAACCGTTGCGGATAAATTACACAGGTAAATTTTCATTTTACACGGCAGCAAAAAAAGAGAGTGTGTTCAGTGCTTCAGGCTTTAAGTCGCTAATTGAAGACAGGTACAAAGGCCAGAACGATGTGTTGAAATTACTTGGTAACAGCAGCACCAACTGGCAGGATCAAATTTTCAAAAATGCTTTTGGAATGGATCATTATGTGAGCCTGACCGGCGCTTATAAGATTTTACCTTACCGGGTTTCTGTCGGATACACCGACCAGAATGGTATTTTAAAAACAGGTAACCTGAAGCGCACCACGCTGGCAGCTTCTTTGACCCCGAGTTTTTTTGACAACCACTTAAAAGTTACCTTTAATATTCAGGGAACTTTCGTGAAGAACAAATTTGCAGACCAGGGTGCAATTGGTGCAGCCACACAGTTTGACCCTACAAAACCGATAAAGTCAGATTCTACCTACACTGTTTATTATAACCAGCCCGATGGAACTCCCGATTCAACTACTACCAATTATGGTGGCTATTTCACCGGGACACAGGCCAATGGGTTTCCTGTTGCATTGGGTCCAACTAATCCGGTTGCTTTGTTAAACCTGACCAATAACCAATCAAATGTTAGCAGCCTTCTCGGAAATTTAAATCTGGATTATAAATTTCATTTTCTCCCCGCATTGAGTGCCCATTTAAACCTTGCTTACAATCACTCGAAAAGTAAAGGATCTTTAATTATTCCTGAATATGCCTCATGGACTTACGATCCTGTCCATGGTGGTGGTATTTATAACTCTTACACGCAGCAAAAGAAAAACGACCTGTTAGAATTCTATCTTAATTATACTAAAGATGTCAAAAGTATTCAGAGTAGTTTTAACGTGATGGCAGGTTATTCCTGGCAGCATTTTTATAGAAAAGATTATTCTGAAAACGGAAATTATTCTCATACCTGGAACTTGGATACCATAAACCATCCTACGGAATATTATCTCGTCTCTTTCTTTGGCAGATTTAATTATTCGTTTAAAGACCGTTATCTGTTAACTTTCACTTTGCGTGATGACGGGACTTCCCGTTTTGCTCCTAACAACCGGTGGGGACTCTTTCCTTCGGCAGCTTTTGCCTGGCGTATCAACGAAGAACCCTGGCTGAAAAATTCCAAAGTAATTTCCCAGTTAAAATTGAGATTAGGTTACGGTATTACCGGTCAGCAAAACATCAATCGGGGTAACTATCCTTATCTTCCCCGTTATACACTTAGCCAAAATAATGCCGAGTACCAACTCGGTAATATATTTTACCGGACACTACGTCCCGAAGGGTATAACCCCAAAATCAAATGGGAAGAATCCACTACCTACAATATCGGTGTAGATTACGGTTTCCTGCAAAATCGAATTTATGGTTCTTTGGATTTGTATTACAGAAAAACAAAAGATCTCCTAAACTATATTCCTATACCTGCAGGCTCAAACCTGACCAACTATCTGCTGACAAATATTGGTGATTTGGAAAACAGAGGAGTTGAATTCTCCATTAACGGAGTCGTTATTTCCAAAAAAGACCTGAGTTGGTCGTTAGGCTTTAATGTGTCATCCAACACCAACAAAATCACCAAACTAACAGCTACAAAAGACCCGAACTACCTCGGCGTGGATGTTGGTGGTATTTCAGGCGGAGTGGGCAACACCATTCAAATACATAGTGTAGGCTATCCCGCTTACTCGTTCTTCGTTTACCAGCAGGTTTATGACAAAAACGGAAAACCCATTGAAGGGCTTTATGTGGACAGAAACGGTGATGGACAAATAACCAATGCCGACAGATATCACTATGAAGATCCCGCTCCAAAAT